>APMI01016292.1_pt1 | contig 24824 bp, 25 predicted proteins | sample 667938 | NCBI WGS metagenome assembly APMI01 (sample SAMN01084076, study PRJNA167559) | wastewater metagenome | biome: Wastewater | place: Denmark: Ejby Moelle, Odense | collected 2011-11-28
TGTTCTTCATTAGTTTAGTATCTATTTTGTCCCATTTTATTTGGCACCTCTCTCTAATCTAAGGTATATTCTCAACGAGAGCCTTTATGTCGTGGAACAGCGGGTCTAATTTTTTGGGACTGATCAGCTTATAGATAAATTAGACATCGCAGCTAATGTTAAGCACCCTCGTTCTTAGAATGGTCGAGAAGGCGATGCACAAAACAACGATCAGAAAGATGACTCCACTAGCAACATAGTGAATTACAACGTACAATTTTGCTTCGCTGTACATATCTGATTTGTATATGTTTTACTATGATATCAAATACCAAAGAGACGGGTAGTTCACTAGCAGGAAGTTCAAAGATTGTATGTCGTCAAACTGAAGCAGATTACGGCTGAAATCAAACAAGTTTGTCTTGCTTGAGTCTGTCTACACAGAGAAGCGCTAGAATTTTATTGTGTATGCTATTGATTTTTTCTGACTACTCAACAAATTCTCTAAATATTTTTTCTGAAAGTTCTTCACTTGCAATTCTACATCTTGTTGAGCAGTAGCTAGTAGGCTCTGGGCCATTGGTAAAGCAATCCTACCAAGCTGAAACTTGGCCAGGACTCGTTGAAAGTAACTCTTGTAAGCGAGCATTAAGGACTGATATTGATCGAATTTGTTGAGAGTATTGTTGTTGGCCACTTACATAACTGTATTTATTTTTTAGTTCATTTGCACAAAAAAGAAACCCTAAGCCATCATCAAAATAGTAACGATTGATATGCACAGCACTGCATAGAATTTTAAAGCTAAATTGTTCGAGCTTACTAATTCTGCTTTTTTGTTTAAAATTTTTGATTCGTAAGGATTTTAAATTGGGCAATAAATAGACGACTGGTCTTTAGCGCGATTTTTCAGCTTGTTTAATTTTGAATCCATTACAGAAGAGTTATTTTAGTAAAGCATGGAAAGCTGCGACTCGCTTACACTATGTTGAGATTTATAATCGCCGCCCACAAATGACTTTAGCCGGTGACCCTTCACTACTTTAAGAATCATGTAGTGTTTTTCTTTCTCAATGGTGCTGAGTCGAATGTCCTCTAATTTATTAGCTTTTGACTTTCCAATTTTAGCGGGGCTCATTCTACAGTTGTATTCAGTTTCGAGATCGCTCTAAGTCAGCTTAACTTGAATATTTTTGTCTCCCAGCTCAATGTCCGTGAATATTTCATCTGGTCTGAAGCAGCTGTTAGCAATACTAACATCTATTTTCACTTTGTCCAGATTGAATACCTCAAGGAAGGGCTTGTTATAGTAGTCAATTGTGTTGCTTATTGTATTGTACACGATGATTGGATCCTGGTTACGGAAACTGTTGTAGAAGAAGTAGTACATCTTGAAGCCCTGGTTGTAATCGAGCTGCAAAAACCATACCACTTTCTTAAATATTATTGTGTTGTCCACGCATCTCAGAGGAATCAAACAGCTTATCTTTAAAGAGGGCTCATGGTGATTCTTAACTGCATTTTCGATCTAATGTTAATAGTCTGAGGGAATGATTGAATCAATTTTTTAACCCACCAACTCGAAGTTTTTATATCCTAGTTGTGTTGACAATTTTAAGGAAACGTTTGTTATGCGCTCGTTGCTTACTTATAAATATTATGAATAATCGCCATAGATGTTAGCTTCCGACCGCGATTGATTTTTCTTCGTATGATGCTCCTTAGCTGGCTAGTCTGGAGTTTCCACCCTTGAAAAATTGGTCAGATGTTCAACTCGTTCTAGGATGCTCTTTTCTACTGTGCTGATAGAAAAGGAAGAAATAGACTTGACACATTATCTAAGACTCACCACTCTGCCTTGAATTTCTGCGATAAGATTGTCTATCATGTATGTGAAATCTCCCGTTTGAAGCTCAGGGTTGCTTTCCTTATCAGCATCCAAGTGATTAAGCTTAACCGCGACAGTCTGCCAGAATTTAAAAAGACTTTCCATCTGTTTGCTACAGTCTTCGTAAAATTTCAAATTCAGTTGATCAACTGCCTTCAAAATGTTAACTGTGATGTTAGACTGCTTCTCTGAGGCCTGAAATATAACGCTTTATATCTTCATAGTTATTTTAAGGATCTCATACTTGGCAGACAAGTCTCGATCCTTATACTTGTTTATTAACTCAGTGAGAAGATAGATGATTTAGAACAGGCGTCGATCTGCGATCATGAGTCTACACTTAATCATGTTGATGCCTGATTCCAATGAAGGCTCCTTCAAATACTCTTGCTTAATCATGAAGTGCACGAGTTTCTGCAATTTGTTTAAATCCTCAAAATCATCCGACGTCAGCTATGAATTCTCTGTATCTTTGAACCATGTAATATGGTTGTTAGCGTCTCTGAAATATTCGTGCTTGATTTAAAGTGCAACCATCTTGTAATCCAGATCGTCAGGCCTTTTTTGTAGAGCCTGCAAGCACTGACACAGCTGAATTACTGGTGGCAATTTTCTATTTATTTTCTATCTAAATTTGAGGGCTCCTGCGATCAATCCCACTAGAAAATGTGTCAGCAAGAATACAAAACTCATGCCTGCCGAATAATCTGAAAAATTCGATTGGAGTGAGTCAATTAGTCGCCAAATCAAATAAGAAATGAGCACAAAATGCAATATTTTACGCATGTTGTGACCTTGAATAAGCAAGAATGGGCTGGCCTCATCGGTATAGATCATGTATACGCATATGGCAGCTCCTACCATTTCATTGATGAAACTGACAGTTAAGTTGAGGCTGGTCACGAAAACAAAGAGGGCGAAAAAGGATCCCAGCATCCTGATTCGATGATTGATGAAAGCCACAGCCAACATAGCAACTAATCCAATAGCTAGCATGCACAGTTATAAGAGTACAGTGGGTGATTGATAGCGTGATGCGATGGAAGACAGAGTAGACCAGAACAGCCAAAACAAATTGAAAAGTATAATCTCTATCAGGATGACAAGCACAGCGCACAGAGTCATCAGTCGATTAAACCAGTGTAGGTGTGGGTCAAATTCATGATATGGCTTCTTAGCTAAAATATATAATAAATAGCTCCCCAGCAGCACCATAGTGAAACAAAAGTGTAGTATTGTTATGATCGAGCAGGCCTTGCCGGAAGTTATAGCGCTCCACATCTGCAATTATTGATTGTGTACATTGGTAAAAGCCAAGGAAATTGTATCCGAGCGAGATGAGATCTGGGCTTGGATGGTCTGCAAAAAGATGAAAAGCGTCTGAAGCGGCAGGATCAAAACCCATATAGGGCTTAGTTCCAACAGTCTTTGTTTAAGCACAATGATGAACATGATCGAGCTTTCTACTATCTTCGTGCGCATTCGATTTAGAATTTAAATAGACAATATATGCGATATATTTCCTATTATCAATTTGATAGACTTCAATAGGTGAATGCATTTAATTGAAGCCTAACTAAGAAGTTGAAATTGAAAATAGATTTCTGTTTTCTAGCTGATATGATGGTATTGCATAAATACGAAAATACTTATAATTCTGAGTCCAAACATTTCTTCCTTCTTCTAATGCCGTCACCCATATTTTTAAGCAATCTCCCCCAAATTTCGCTTTCGAAGCTGTACAAAAGCTGCAGCAGCGAAGACTCGAAACAGAAGAGTGCTGGCCCAGTTTTGAGTAGAGCCCATCATGAGGACATCGTCATTGAGTCTCCTTTTTATGAGCGGCATCAAAACTGTAAAGGCCCTTGTTAGTGTGCATATCACCGAATGAAAAGGTACAAACAAATGGCTAACATTGTCAAGTATCAGGCCAATGACAAAATGAAAAAGGAGATTGATCAATACAAGTCTCGCATCGCCAATGCCCTCAGAGCCTCTTGTAATATCAAGCATGAAGAAGAGAATCAGATAAATAGATCTGGATTTAAGCGAATCTTTAGACAAAGCTTGGATATTGCTAACATTTAACAAAATAGATAACTAAGAAAGAAGGTAAAAGGCGAATTGGATAACTACAATCAATTTTTTGAATAAATTTTAAGAAAAAGGTTGGGACCTCTTCAAGATTATGAAAAAGTTTCACACTTGATCAAATTCATAAAACTACAGTGTAAATCAAATCCGGCTTACTTAAACAAGTCAAGAGACTATATTTATGCTCACTTGCTTAACATTGTGCAGAAAATACCATTTGATCAAATACTTCAATTAGGCGATAACAACTCATCTTTGCTCAGGAAAATTGCTAACATGCTGAACGTAAAAGACGATGTTGCACTTTAATTCGTAAGAGCAATTCAAAAATCGATGAGCGATATGTAAAAATGCTTAATTTCTCAAGTCTTCAACCGCTATCCTAGCAATATTGGTTCTTTATCCAAAAAGGGTAATGTTTAAAGCAAATCTTTCTACGAACAATCTAGTTTGGATGAAAATAATCAAAGCATTTAGTATTACAATTAGCATCTACGAGATGATTAGTTTCATCAGAGACTTTAGAGAGATTCATCTCTAATTAATGAAAGTGCTCAAACCAGTTCTCAGAACAAAAAATTAAAACTTTTATTATAGTTTGGGAGCAATAAATAAAATTCAAACTATGAACTGTCAAGTTCTTCAAGAAGGCGAATGGGTTTAGTCAGTAAAAGATCTAATTTCTCATAAGAAACATTAAAGGGTCTACTATTGAAGCAATAAAGTTCAACACCATCAGGATTCAAATAAGCAGCAAAAGAAGAGAGAAGCATATCGGTTTTAGCCTAAAAAAATGAGTTAATCTCATAATAGCAAAAAGAGCACTATGAAAAAAAGATGAGCTTTATGTCCAGAAAAAACTCAGTACGGAAAATGGATCATAAACTAAACAAAGACTAATAACAATCTAACTTTGTAAACAATGCTTCAGATTCAAAAGGGTTTAAGAATAGAAAAGCAGTCAGGCATAGTAAAAGAAAGCAGCATACAAAAGTTGAAGCACCCAATTGCATTTTCAACACAATACAGTATGCCAACCTCTTGAATAAGTAATAATTCGAAAGGATCAGGTACATCATCGAAGACAGTAGCAGTATGATTCCAGAAAGCGAGAAGATGAGAAGAATATTCAATTTGTTACACAAGCACTTAAATAATAACCCTGATTATTTAGACCAATTCTTAGGAGAGTTTGCGAAATTTTTGAGCGATGAGCAAGTCAAGATTCTCAAATAAAAGTATAGTGACAGCTAATTTAAGAAAATGGTGCACAAGTTAACCAAGCAAGTAGATGGCTGTCTAGCGTAACTCATGCGATCGAACTAGCTTGTCTGGCGTGACGATGACCAGGAAAATACGAATTAAGGACATCACGTTTAGGGTGGATTAAGTTTAGAGTGTAGTAACTCAGATTCAGGGCTTATAGATGAGCTCAGTAAGCTCAAAATTATAGAGAAAGATCCAATCCAGATGCCTACAACTGCAATAGAATAATCTTTGCTGGAACAAGTGGCTATGGGGTAGATTTTTCTTTAGTAATTTCTAACCTGCAAAGAGGCTGAATTTAAAATGACCTTAACCAAAAAGAAAATACAAATGTGTCAGTAATAAGATGAAAATAATCTGAGTCCATTTAAGATAGATGAATAGAAACATCTCAAGATACTTAGATATATGAAAAAGAGATATAGATCCGCTTTCTAAGAGGTGAAATCTAACGTATAGAATGCTCTCGTGAATAAATAGTAAATTAATAAAACAATGAATGATTAAATAAAACTTTGAATGTTGTCAATATCATGCATAGCGAGAAAACTTGCTATTGGCGTTGCTATAGAAACTTTAAGCCCTTTCGTACATCTTGTGAGGACTCTTAGTTCGACTAGGAGCCAGTGTACTAGAAAATGCGGGCGTTTAATGGTACGATGGACTTTGATATGCTACGCTTCTCGTTTTTTCATAGTGAGGGCAGTTCACTATTTTGGTCCTGCTTAATTGTTCTTCTTTGGACATAAGCACTAAGTTGAGCTTATTTATTTGATCATAAGCTGAGTTTAATTCGTCAAATATTTTGTTCTTTTCTTTGTAGATTTATACATATTTTTTGTTGAGACCGTCTTTTTCTTACTTTATGTTATCAAGGGAACCTAAAGTTTCGCGATGAACTTACTCAAGCTTCTTATATTTTTGCAGCAGCAAATTTACTTCTTTAAGAGCCTAAGAATATTCAACCTTAACTTCCCTCAATTACTTTTCTAATGCAGTCATATTTTTCTTATCTTTACCTTATAATAAGGCAAGCTTTTTGTTTAGAATTCCATTGTTTTATTCAAGTTGCTAAATGTACTCAAAAAGCTTATTCTTTTCTTCAGTCAACACCTACTACTTCTATTTGGTTTTTCTTTCCTGACTTTTGATGGCGTTCTCCTTTTACTTATGAATAAGAGAAATCTCATGAGCGAGCTTTTGTAGTTTAAGGTCTGTACATTGTGCATCTTCAACTTTACGATTGTTATACTCCTGCAGCTCTTGTTCCAACTATTTACTTTTGTTCTTGTAGTGCTTCAACTCCTGCTCTAAATTCTTTTAATTTTCAAATGCCTCATTCTTTCTTTTGTCTGCCTTTTTCCGCTCTTCTACAATCTGTTATTGCATTTCTTACATTTTTAGCTGTAGCTACTTAACTCCTTTGCGATATTTCTCACTCAGTTCGTCATAGGATATTTACAAGTTCTTATAGTCTTCTATTTTCTATTTTAGCTTTTTCTCAGCTGTATTTTTCTCTTACTTGACCATCTTAGCCTATTTCTCCAACTTCACTTTTTCATCATGCAGTTTACTCACTTATTGTTGCTTCTCTTCAACTTCTAACTTTCTAATTTCGCTTATATTTATATACTTTTGGAGTTACTCTGAGTTCGACTCTCTTTTTTGAATGTTTACTGGTGGACTTGTTTATTTTGATACTTATTTGGACCTCTCTCTTTCCTTCAATAGTTCAGCTTCCAATCCGGCTACTCTCTCTTCGTACTCTTTTTTAATTCTTTTCTCAACAGTTAAAAGCTTCTCCGATTTTTCTCTATACCTTTGTTATAGATTTTCAAGTTCTTTTACCATTTATTACTTCTATCTTCTTTATTTTTAAAGCTATTTGAAGTAGTTGCTCTGATTCTGGCGGGTTCCTTAGTCTTATTTTCTTTCAAACTCATAAATCTATTGTTCATACTTCTCAATTGTCACCGTCTTGGTGAGTATCTCTTGCTCGAGGACAGCGATTCTCTGCTCAAACTGGGACCGCTATTGAAGCATGGATTTTTTGATCTCAGCGATTTCTGCAAAATAGGACTGCCGCAAATCGCCAATCTACTTTTCTTTATCATATAGACTAAGCTGCAATTTCTTCTTTGACTCTTCGTACTATTTATTCGATGTTTATAAATATGAGTTGAACTGATTTAATGAAGTCACCTCTGCCTTTTGCTTGTTTAACTATTGCTTAAAAATCATAATATGATTTTCTAATTCAAGTATTTTCTATTCACTTTTGTTCAGTCTTTCATCTTTTTCCTTCAAATGTTTCCTCATCTTCTAGTTGAGACCTTTACTGATGTCCTATTTTTCACTTTCGTAGTGGTTAAACAATGACTACTATTTACGCTTATATTCATTTTTTATTTTTGAAATTTACCTTTAAGATAATGCCAGTCTTTCAATATATGAATTGAGTTCCGCTTTAGAGCTTTATAATTTTTTATCCATCTACTCGTGCTCCTTTCTCAGCTCACTGATAATCTTGTCTTTGGACTAGGTGATTTTTCTTGAAAACTCATCGTTCTGATTGGACATTTTCTTAATGATGTCCTATTTAGCCTGGATCATGCCCTAATATTCCCTTTTGGTTATTATTTATTTACGTTTCAGCTCGTCTATTGTGCTTTTCAATGTTTTAATCTATAGATCGTGTTTTTCTCTCTCGTTATCGTTCGATTTAGTAGCATTCATTGAAGAGCTTGGACGCTCACCCAGTTGTTGGAGCTTTTTATTCAGTTACTCTATTTTTTTATCCTTTACAAGCAGCTCGTTAATCAGTTCTGATGGATCACCTAGAGAGTTATGGTCTTCCATGGACCGATGAAAATCAGCAGTCCTTCTATTCGTACTATCAACTTGTTGCTTGTATGAATCGACTATTCTTCTGAGTTCCTCATTTTCTTGTTCAAGTTTGCGATTTTGTATTGATAGCCTTGAGTTTTCCTTTTTGAAGTTAGTCAACTGCTGAGTGAGCTGTTCGTTTTTCGATTCGACACTTGACAATGCAGCCTGATGCTCTAGTGATAATCTATTATTCTCAATCTGAAGTGAATGTATTTTGGACTTAAGCTAAAACAGCTTGTTGCCACCTTCGAAGCTGTTTTCCTCCTGCAGCTAGTCTAAGCCGTCGAACTATTCGTCTTGGCCGTACACAACATGGTTGCGAATTTGAGCATGGTCTGACATGATTCTATTATATTAATAGTTTTTAAATAGGCTTTAAATACACATAACCAATCAAGTAATAAACTTGCGTCCTGAAAAATGGTGTTATTTCGCAACTTGAGCGAACTAATTACTCGATTTTATAGACTATAGTTAGCGTGCGTCTCCTCTCGATGCAGAAAATAGTTGAAACAGTAAGAATGCAGCAGCTACATAAAAGGCAGTAATAAGAATGAGCAGTATAATAAACTCGATTAGTGTTGGCTTTATGGCTCTGTTGTAGTTGTTAAAATGCATATAGGTGCACAGCCCTATGAACATAATGCTAGACAGGACTATTGTTGTTTGCGAAGCGCCTGTGCATACCAAACAATGCACAATTGTAACAATATTCACAAAAGAGGAAAGGCATATGTGTTCACTGAATTATAGCAGAATTACGCCAATGTATTGAAGGGAAATTTTAAGATATTGCTGAAAACGTATCCTAAATATCCCAATATTATAATTAACCCTAAGTCTATTAATCCCTGCGACAAAATTAGGAATTTATTTTAGTAAGGTGCGTTGTGCAGAAGATAACAGAAAACTATTAATGCAATTGGGCCCCACACTGCCAAATACCTGCATTAAATCATAAATACAATGATTTGTTTTGCTCGTTAAAGGGCCAGTCGCTACAAATTATACCTTTAATGTTGTTTGTGAGCTGACCTGATGTTAGACTCCAATACGGTCGTATTTTATCAACCACACTTTCAAATATTTAAAACACTCTTTCGTTGCCCACTTTCAAATACTTATCGAGCACATGTTTAGGGATCTTATGGCCTTTGAGGTCCTCGGAAAACTCAGACTAGACTTCTGTGTGTGAGTATATAATTACAATTGCTTATTCCTTTGAGCGAATCAGGCAGTTTGGACATGTGTATAATATTTTCTAATATTCTCAAAATTAATTATATTTCCAAATGTCAGCTCAAAGTGACAATAAATTATATTAAGCTAAGAGTCCATCTTCTCTGAGAGTTGAGATTGGGCTGATTTTTTTGAATACGCATATTCAAAGTAAATCGCAATTGAAGAAACCATTAAATTGACAATCAATAGAAGAACCCGAGTATCTTGCCTCCAATGTGTCGATGCCTGGCCTAGTCGTGGGTGAAAACTCCTTGGTTTGTTGAGATCACCAAATGTCCAAATTGACGTGAGGGAAGAATGCTGTTGGTCCATTTCTAGAAGTCAGGCAGAGTCAAGTCATAGCGAGGACTGATAACTCCACACTTGTTGATCCTTCCGATCAATTCGATAACGATCTTTTTGGATCTGTGATCATCAATGATTTCCATTTCTCCGATGTACCCATGAGATTGCATGAGTTTCAGGAACTGAACAACTAATTTGGAAACAGGTCGAATTAAAACCTGTTTCTTACCCTTTCTTTCAGCGTTGACAATAGTTCTAAGACAGTCAGACAGCACATTCATTTTAACCATTGCTTAAAATATTAATATTATTAAATGAATATCCTGTATTGTGTGTAATACTATTTATTCGAATATGAACATCATATAAATAGATCAAGCCAACTCACCTGATTTGTTAGACTGAGAGTTCGCTTCAAAACTCGATGATACCGAAGAGTAAGATGAACTTCCGCTAGAGATTATACTTGTCCTCTATACTTATTCGAACATTAATTTCTTTGGCCCTTACTTCTATTTCTTCTTATGGCCTCCGCCCATGAGGATTTTCTCCAATCCTAATGTGGGTGATTCGACTAGCAAAGAAAGCATTGTTGCCACGATGACTGACCAGAATATATCGGCAATGACTATGTAAACAGCAGAGTATGGCTCCCAGTATAGGTCCATACGGCCTGAGAATGTTCCCGTCATGATAACCACGAAATGCATCAGATAAATACAGAAAGAGACTCTAGCCAGTGGCGAAAACATGCGATGGCCAAGGATATAACGTACAGGGTCATTCTCGCATCCGAAAATGGAAGCGAAGACACACAAATACACTCCCAGTAAGAAAACAACTCGGTTTAAGGAGTTGTAGAATGCCTGTGCAGTTGTGCTCCACTCTTGTCCCGTTTGGAAGGGAGTGATAATCCAAATAGTGAATTCGCATAAGGTAATGCCGATAATGTAGAAGGCTACTCTAATAGGGACACTTCTTTTAATTATGTTTACATACCTGATTACCTTTTCATCTCCTTGCTTGAACTGATAGTAAAGGAAGCCAGCAAAGATGCCCATGAAGTAAGCGGAAGCTCTTACATAGGGTTTGTAGTAGAAGTTGTCCATGAAATCTGGCTGAGGAGTCATTTTAGGATTGGGGATCGGGTATCGCCAGTCATTCACTACAATAAGTACAAATGCGCATATCACAGATCCAAGAAACAAGATGAATGTGATTAGCCATCCCAATTTTTTATTTTTGTAGTACACCATGATAATTAAAGGAGTGATGATAAATAGTTGAAAGTCGACAGCCAAATACCATCCCCATCCAAAGCAGTAGTCCATGCCGGATGGGCCATGATTTCCAAAATTGTCAATAAAAAACATATTCCACACAATCCCTCCGTTTGAGCAGGCGCTTGAAAAAATGCTGTAACTCATCCAAATTGGTCCGCTGCTCAAGAAGGGCACAACTTTCCAAAATATTAGAATTGCGAGCATGTATGTGGGCCAGATTCTGATAAAGCGATGCATTAAGCAAATACCATAAAATTTAGGGTAGCTCTTAGCCTTTACAATTTGGTCTAGCAATCCAATTGTGACTAGAAATCCTCCGATCCAGAAAAAGGTATCAACTGCGAAGTAAGCAGCTGGCACTAGAGTCGGAAGACCCGGAGTTGTCAAAATATCGAGAGTTTCCATCCAGTTTTTGATGTTCATGAATCTGAACCACATATCATGACCAAAAATGATCCAAAATATGGAGAGAACTCTCATTCCATTGAGGAACAACAAGTTCTGATTCTATGTCACTTTGGTCACAGCTGTGATCTTACCGAAATTGTCTACGAAAGAAAAGCATTTCACAACTTTGACTAGCACACCTTCACCAATTGCAAATTTGGAGAGGATAGAGCCCGCAATGCCTAACAAGATGATAGTAGATATCAAGACAATTACGAGATAATTGGACCAGTCTATGGGAGGTCGGCTTTCTGTTGGGACGTAGAAGGTGGTCTTATAGAAGATGCCTGTCTTCGCTCCTGTTTTATTCATATACAGCTCATTTAAATAATCTTGCATCTGCAGACCATATGTGTTTGTGGCGATTTCTTATTTACATTAATTGGGAGCGCATAATCCTATATACTGAAGCCCGACAAGCTTATTGACAAAGCGCATTGTGAAATAAGTGTATTACTCATCATTATATAGACAATTGTTGTAGTCACCCAAATCGTTAATAAACTTACCTGAGTTCATGTACACTTAGCTTTGCAGATCCTCGGGGTGCACCAGCCAGTTTGCCATCATCAAGTTGCACTTCTACGAGCACAAGCACAGGCTAAAGATAGCAATAATGACTGTAAGTCTTAGCAGTATTGCTGGCGTCATAGTATTATTAATAATAGTGTGCTTATAAAGTTGTCTCAACCATGATTTATTCTGTCTGAAGCTAAAAAATATAACATTTTTCTTAAATCATTCTAAAAATAACCATTTTATCAATACAATATTTTATTTCATTTAAGTGGAGTAAAGATTGACAAAAAAGATAATTTTCTAATAAGATATTGGTAAATAAACATTGATTGTTATTGCTAAAATAGTGCACCTGCTTGATAATACATGATAATAATAAGATTGTAATATGAATATACTAGTTGAATTGCTAGTTTAATTCTAGCATATAAGTAGTAGGAGGACACTGCTAATTTAATAATTTCAATGAACGCATATCAGCCGTACGTGGACTACATCATGGCCGGAGCAGTGGCCGAATCCGCATACATCCTCTCCAAAGAGGGAGTCCTGTGTGGATCCAATCTGAAAATCAAGGAGATGCCCCGCTACAACTTCGAAATTGAAGACGAAAGGGATCCCACAAAGAAGCACAAAATCGAGGTTGATGAAAGAGCCAATCTTCTCGAAGCACTCTCAAACGAGGGTGCCTGTAAGAATAAAGCAGGAGTTAGGCTGTATAATCAGAAATATTATACAGCGCATTTCGATTACGATCCTAAAAATCCGAAAAGCATTAAAACTCTATACCTCAAGAAGGTAAATTACTTATAATTTAGGAAAAAGGTGGAGCATGTGTGTGTTGCACTAAGAATTTCATCCTGATAGGTACTTTTAACACGAACTTAAAGATGTCTAACGGTGTCGATCAAAACCCAGGCTAAATTAACAAGAGGATTGAAGCTTTGGCTAAGAGCATCATTTCAGGAGGATTTTGATTTTAGCTTATGATTTTTGATATTGAACATTCTCAATTACTCAATTATATTATGTTTGTGACTGCTTAATGATCAGAAAGGGAATTTGGTTAGCTCACTATTTTTCTAGCTTCAATGCGAGCAAAGACTACTATAAGGTATTAAACGTTAAGGCAAATGCAAACACTGAGTAGATAAAGAAATCATTCCGCACATTGGCTAAGCAGTATCACCCTGATGCAAACAAGGGCAACTAGGAAAAGTTCAAATAACTAAATGAGGCATATCAAGTACTTTCATCTTCATCAACCAAGAGGGACTACGATGATGCAAGAAGATCCCAATCTCAGAGTTCAGATACAGGAGGGTATTCCGGGTTTCAAGGCAGGCCCAATTATCGACAGTAGTACTCACACCAGCATTATAACACATATAGAGGGTACTAAAAGCAAACAGGGTGGCATGACCCAAATTTTCGGGAGGAGGCGATGCAAGACATGTTTAGAAGGCAGCAAAAATAGTTCGCCAAAAAAAACTATAACAGGTCGAATGCATACAAAGCTGAGTAAGAATATAATGACACCGCATGGCAGAGAAATAACAGCTCGGGCTACTCCCCCCGCACTGCTAAATTGTAGGACTAGCTCAACGAAATGCTGAAGAAGAATACAGAGCATATTAAAATAACCAGGTAGTCTGTCCGTAGAGCCTACGAGGAATAGCGTAGGAAGAGGGAATAAGAATTTAAAAACTACAAAGACTAGCAGAAGGTAGATGTTGAGAAATAGCTAAAGGATAGAGCCTGGAAAATGGTGGAGGGTGTCAAAAATAACGTAGAAGGAATGGTAAAAGCAGGAAAATACGTTAAATAGAATATGGAAACTGTAATTAAAGCAGGTAAACTTGCGAAGTCTCTGTGGGATGATTACAAAAATAAGAAAAAGTGACAAAAATGATAAACTAACACTGATTATTATTTTATAAGTATGAGCACAAATCAACCAGTGGAAACCGTGGCTAACTACAAACTTACCACTAAAAACCTGTTTAATCATTTCCTACTTGTGCATGACTTCCTGTACAAGTTCACGCGGACGAAAGCCGAAAACGGGTAGTACTTGGATGCGCAAGTCGATGTGCAGTCAATCATGAATCGAGCATCGGCAAACGGTGGCAGGTTTGGCCAAATTGCAGCACTTGGTCTTGTGACGGCCTACTGTCTTAAGGGAAACAACGTAACGTTTAAATTTATAGCTGGATTTTTGTATGTGTATTGGCTTAATCACTCATACACAATGGGACAATATTTAGGCGTACTTATTAAAATGCCTAGAGCATACAGAAGGATCGGAGAGTACTATTAAAAGCACCCTCAGCACCCTAACTTGTTAGACAAATTCGAAGGAGTGATGCAGGAGCAAACCGAATATGAAGATACCCAATTAGTACTGAAAACCATCTTCCCCTAACAGTACGAGAATAACTCAAGCAATTACATTTCTAACGAGTACTTCATCAAAAACAAGGAGAAGTACAATTTGGAGAACGACGCAGTAACTAGGTCTCTAAAATTACCTTACTTCGATAGCTTTCTGACCAGATATGCTTACTACTCATACATTAGATGGCTGCATCGCCTCAAGCTATTTCTTGGAATCGCACAGGAGTGATACTTTATTGAAATTAATTTATTCATAATACAATCATTTATTTTATGCTTCTTCCTACTCCTCTAGATCAGCCAAGGCTGCCTGTAGCGAGTTCTTGAATTTTGGACCGGTATCTTCTACTACCTCCTGTTATTTGTGTTCAGGTTATTCAGGAATTGCATCTTTATCTTTTTCTCGCTTCTCTTTTTTCTTTTACTTTTCCTCAGCAACTTTCTCTTTGTACTAATCTTTGTCTAAAATGTATTTCTTTTTCACTTTATAATCAGTTACTAATATTTCCTTTATATCTTAGAAGAAATCGCCCTGTACTACGATTTTATCATCATCTGTCGCCGAACACGAGCAAGCGAATTTCTTGCTTAATTTTTTGGCCAACTATTTGCTCTATATTTCTGCATTAAAAAATGAGTACCAAAAATGGATAGGCCCGAGACCTCAGATACAAACTTTTTTCTGTCTCTTTGCTTGACATCAATTAGAATGAATTTGTCTTTTACAGACTTCTCTTTTTTGTGCGATTACTTGGTTTCTTTGCTCTACTTTACATCTTTAGTTTCTTTACTTTCTTCTGGTTCACCTTACTGTTTGGGAGGTTTTTCCTTCTTTTATTCCTCGCCTTTCTGCTCATTGCCAACTGCATCTGGATGATACTTAGAGACCTTGGTAGGGGCGACTTCCATGAGGAACTGCTTGCAATCAGCGGCCCTCTTACCATACTTACAAAGCTCGAATGGGAAAGTACATACTAAATAACATAACGCTTACTCGGACAATATTGTATTTTTTTAGCTTACAACACCGTGATTGTTTTCTATTTATTTTACTTCTCAGTTTTGTCGGCCTACTTGTTAGGTTATGACTCCTATTGCTTTGGCTATACAGTTTCCTCGCCGTGCTATTATTCATCTTAGTGGCGTTACTTCTTGCCCTTACCCTTTTTGCCCATTAAATTATAAATGAATTATATTCAACATTATAAATGTTTGTGTCCATAACAAATATTGAACTGATCAAATAGTTTTCGCCTAATTATTTGGCTAGTCTCTAATGAATAAGATCTCTTTTTATATTTTCTTATTGATTATAGAAATGTATAGTTAGTTATATAGATAGAGATCGTCTCCGCGCTTAATTGCATAATAATTAGAAGCCCATGGATGACGGTAGAAGATATCAACGCGACTAGGTCTACGTCAGAGACTGGGACACGTTCAAAAAGGTATGGAAATCGACCGACTTCATTAAAGCAATTAGCCAGCTTCCCCTCCACTAGTGCACCGAAAAGCTGAGGGAGAAATTAATTGAATTGATAAAAAATGATAGTCAGCAATGCCTTGTCTTCAATGAGCACTTAAAACCTGAACATCTGAAATGCATCGTGGACTTAGTCAACTCAGAGGAGTTCAAAATGCTTTTAGACTACGAGCATGAGGGGATGTTCCTCGGAAAGGCAAAACAGCTGATCGTCTATAAGAAAAGAGCGTCCGTTGCCACTTACCTATCGAAATACAGGCCTCCCACTGAGTACAAGAACATGCTGGCCTAAATTTTGGAACTGGGCAAGGACCATCAAAAATTAGTTATTGATAAAAATGTAAGAATCTCCATGTAGAGCTCGACTGAATAAATAGAATAAAGTTCTGCCAAAATATTGGTATTCAAAAATGAGAAACTAGAACCTAAGCTCAAAGTTTGGAGAGATTTGGTAAATAGAATGTTTGAAGATTTCAAGAATCAGCCTAAAAAATAGGAAATGCTATATCTGGGTGTGAACAGCATCATTTACGAAGAGCTTAAATTACTATGTGAAAAGTATGAACTCTATATAGGCAACCGCTATCAAAATATATCTGAATCGGATGAATACCGAGATATTTCTATCACAAAATATGACCGAAATAATTCAAGTGCATTTGATGACAATAGCTCCAACAGTTTAGAAGGCAATGAAGTTTAATAACCTGAAGGCGAGATTATATTATAATAAGAAAAATAGATTGAAATTCAGGTACCAAAGAATGTCAGAAGTGTTACACTACGCAAATTTTCTGAGAAAGGCGCAGTATGCTTAATCGAAATCTCTTCTTTTGGAATTATTAATCCAGTAAGCCATATAAGAATTCGATTACAGTCTCCTGTTCAGACTTAATAGCAAAAAAGTTATGAGCAGAAAATTTAGGTTTCTCAAAGTGAGCTAAATTATGAAGTTGAACTACCTTGCTTAGCAGACGGATGCTCCACTTTCTAAATATCAACTGTAAATGATGTGGGATGCTGCAAAAAACCAGAAATATTTAAGGTTTGGATGGAGCGTTCAAAGAATTAATAAATAGGTTCACCAAATTATAAGCTGAAAGTTAAAAATCATTGCCTCTATATTCTAGGACAGAATGATTAGGGTTTAATTCCCAACTGGAGCAATGAAAATAATCACATAATAAGAACAACAGATTAACAATGGGGCGAACTTAAATTTGCTGGTGCCTAGTTCTCAGTTTCGACACACGCCACAATTTGTAACAAGTAGGGCTAGGTAGCCAGTTGGGGGAAAATGTACTACTTCGATGAGGCTGGCGAATTTCAAGATCCAAAAGATGAAGACGAAGAAGATGACGATCTTGGACTCTCTAAACAACTCAAACCAGAAACATTCAGAACTTAAAATCCCAGTCTCATTCTGAATTCGAAATTTATTAGAAAAGTATCATGTGGTGATGGATATTGTCTTATGGCTGATTCTTTTGGGAAAGCCTGGTCTTTTGGTATTAACACATTTGGACAATTAGGTTTAGAACATACTAGTTAAAATGTCGATACTTCTGAGCCAACTCTTATACCCTACTTTGCTGTTAATTCCAATATTTTTGTGGCAGATGTAACAGCAAGTTATTTTGGTGCATCATTTGCTATTGACGATAAAGGTAAGGCTTATCGATGGGGAACAAATCAAATTTAGCAATCGAACAGGCCTGTGAAAGACTCCTTCAATAATATTATCAACTTTGAGTATCCGGACATTGTTGCAGCTCAAAGCATTCCCTCGTAGATCAGTAGTCGGCTTATTTCTGACAAAATTAAATCAATCCATCCAGGTTTTCAATTTGTGTTAGTTCTAACAGACACTGATAAAGTTTATGGGTGGGGTAAGACAAAATTCTTAGGACTGGGTATTGTTGAAGATGCTCACTTCAAATAGATTGACAATTTTTGCAACCCTGTCCATATCATGCACAACATAAAGGGACTAGAAGTCGGACTCAATCATTGTCTTGCACTCAGCACTAAAGGTGAGCTCCTCGGGTGGGGATAGTCTAAGTATTATTAGCTGAAAGATCAACAGAGAGAATTTGTAAACAAGCCATAGGTTATTTTATAAAATGCAGCATCTTTGTCTTGCAAGTGCGGACCCAATTTCACTGTTTACTATTACTAAGCTGAAAACGAAGTTAAAGTTATAGGTAATAAGTAAATCTTCAAATGTGGTACGTACAAGCTACCTTGCCATCCAATCAAGATTGAAGCAGGTGAAGGAGTTATTATGATTATGGGAGACCCCATTACTAAGCCAAAGTGTCAATTTTAAACACAAGTCAAGAAATAAGTAGCAATAGTGAAATAAGACAAGTAATGATCTATATTAATTTATAAATTTTACTTAATTTATAATTGACCCATTAACTGCATATAATATACAATGAAGCTGAGCGAGGTTGAAAACAAGCGAGATAAGTTCATGAACAACATCCGTACAAAGCAGAGACAAAACTATATTGAACTAAGTCGCCAATCACAAGCTACATAATTGCCAGCAATAGCATACTTACCGCTTTTGATAAACTCAGAAGCATACTAATAAATTGATCAGATCATGGACTTCATAGAAGTGAAGCCTGGCTACGAGCTTGGCGATAAGTGCATTCAAAGCATAGAGTAGAGGAGTCAACATCATGCTGATGAGAAAATCAGGCTCATGATGTTTAAGCTTCTCAACAGACTCGAAAAATGGCGGTAGTCAGATATAGTCAAAGCACTTAAATATTACAATAGCCAGGACACTTCAATCATAAAGGAACTTTCAATTTACTTAGAGAGCAAAGGGCAACGAGTAAGTAACAGCATCGACATAGATGATAAGGAAATTGTTAATTACAAAAAGGAAGTTATTTTGATATTCACCGAAATACTTAGGCATCCACCTGATATGGTAGATTCAGCTTATCGTATATGCTGGCTCGATATTATACTGCGTGCTGTTTAGTTGTAGCCTGAGAATTTAGACTAATTTAGTTCACAAATTGATGACGTTTTATCTACTATGGATGATTCTCATATTCAATAGCATTAAATTGTGCGTCTAATTTCACTGATCTCAAAATTGGTGAAGACAAGCAACAATTTTAAAAAGATACTGTAACTACAATGCTTTCCTGCAATAATAAAATAAATTGATGAAGGTTCAATCGAAAATGTGATTCCAGGCTTAGAGTTGATTGCAGAGCTTCTAGCTAAGGATGAAATAATCATTCATAAATTGGTATACAACTTCGATATTCTGAAATTGCTGAAAAAGTACATGAATCACATTTTTGTCCCCATCCAAATTAGAACTCTTTGGGCTATTTCTAATATAGCCTGCTCAGAGTAACATGCGTTAATGTTGAAGGACTCATAACTAATGAAATAATTGTTCAAAAAGCTTAAAGAGTGTAAAGCATAAATAAAGATATAGGCATATTTCTGCATACTGAATTTAATATGTTCTTGTTCTGCAATCTAGCTTGAAAAACTATGTCAAGATTAGCCACTCACCTGCGAGCATTTGATCTCAATAATTTAGCAATCAAACGAGCCAAAATTTCGTAATTTTTTTCTTCATCGCTCCCTGTATGCTATTTATCATCTCATTAATAGTTATTCAATCTCATATCAGATATTGGAGTCGCTTGAACTAACCAAAAAACTAAATATGCTATATGAAAGTGAGAAAGAGGAACAAAATCTAAAAATGATCAATGAAGTTCTGAATATGTGTGATCTCAAAAACAAATAACACTCATCTTAAAAATCGAGTTAGAAACAGTAATCAAAAAATTGATACTTTTAGTCCTTAGTTTTCTCTTCTAATATAAGAAAGTGCATCTTCAACATTTATCTTTCTATTCAGTAGTGCGCTTGGCTACTATGCTAGATTGTTGTACTTTAACGCAGGTCTCTGTTTTTAGTTCATTCTATCAAATTTTCCCCAATTTGGTTCCTTATTAATGCCGTTATGCATTTCAATCTTAAGCTTACGACCCATGAATAGCTCGCCCATTGTTAGGGTTGACGCGTTTTCCTTACTTGTTCTCATTAGTGCTTAGAAGCGGTCATTTTTCCGCTCATTCTAACCCATCAATGAAGCAGGATGTCTATCTTAGTTTGTGTACCGAGAAGCATGGCATTATGAGTAATACTAATTTGAGAAATCTCTCCTCAGTTTGCTCTCTCTCTTACCTTTTAGTTTAGTTACTCTTTCTAGCTGTTCCTGCCAAGCTGCTTGATGTGACTATATTTGTCTCATCTCAAGTTCGTTTATTTTCTATTTTGTTTTCTCAAGTTCGAATTTTAAAAGCTCGCATTATTATTTATTGCGCTGTTTCGAGTCACTAAGTTAGGAGTTGTCAATTTTTAAGTTTTTAATTATGCGATTAAGAGTATCAATTTCTCTATTTTTCTTAGTCACTAACTTGTTTGCCTTTAAAAGTAAGGCTTCATGCTTACAACATTAGTTGGTAACTTATTTTTATCCACCATCAAGTTCGTTAGAGCCTTAATGATCTCTCATATTTTAGCCCTTCATTATATATTGCAATGATTAACACTAACAAAATTATCACAAAAAGAAATTGTACTTAGACTTCAATTCCTTAATTTAATTCTTAGCCTTATGCAAAAATATCTGATTTTTGCCAAGATATATATTGGTAAGTCCTTGAATGTCAGCTTTTAATATGGTTCTGCAGCTTTCTTCGGTCAAGTTATTACTGGTTAAAACTAGTGTTTCAATTCCTTTATTTTTAATGAAGTCAAGTAACACTACAAGCTGATCATCTGTGAGTCCCACTTTGACAAATTTAACTACCTCGACCCCTTCCCAGTCCAGATTTGACAAATAGCAATTAAGGTCGATAGACTGGAGTCCGGTATACGATACCATCTCTACACACTTGTTAATGCAGTTAGTATTTTGAATGGCTTCATAGATGCGCTACTTCAATATATTGAGTGGCTCCTGTATTGGCACATCTCCCCTATCTTCCAGGTATGAGCCAATGTTGTTCTTCATCTGCTGCATTTTATTGACGAACTCTCTGTTCTCTCGGTTTTCAATACGCAGGTTCCCACTTCTTTTAGTCTGCGCGTGACCTAATGGTGAGCAGTCATTTCGCTTGTTTTAATCTTCGTGACCATCTATTTCTGATACATTTTTACTCAAACTTCTATCCATTTCCCGGTAAGATTTTAACGATTTCTTAGAGTCTATCCTGCTCATTGGTTTCTTGTTGGACTTGTTTAGTTGCTTTATTGACATATTAATCCCTTTTTATTTGAGAGGAGTATACAAATTTTTCCTTTATGCTTTTTGCCTTGCAGCTATTTCTTCTCTAACTTGCTAAATTGTCTGCGAGTTTAAATTTGTGAAACCTTTGGCCTAATTTTGTAAAATAGTCTATATTTTGGTCCATAACTATTCCTCATTGGAATTAGAGTTGGCTGATTTTAACATTTTGATGATCTACTACCATTTATTTAGAAGCTGACTGATCTGCGCATGCATGTACTCATCCATTTTTTAAAGCAGTGCGCTTTGCATTGTTGGATTAACGGAGATATTTCTGCGGGCTAAGTAAACCTGATACAGATGCCCTTGAGGAGTGGGTAACTTGAAACAGCTCGTATTCAAGGCCTTGTATATGCAGGACTCGCATATGTTTAACCCGAATTTAATCTAAGAGAACACTTGGAACCAGTTATAGCAGAAGTTGCACTTGGCTTCCTCTTTATATACAATGCGACGGTTCATTTAATGATAAATTATATTAACATTCCTTATTCATTATTAACTCCTAATTTCATAATACTAATTCTAAGATAAAACTAAGCTCGTTTATTTTACATTTAATTTATTGATTGACTTTAATTTTTATTTTATATCACAATGGATACTACTTCAACTAAATTATAAATAATTTCTAAAATAAATTGAACTTTATCGATAATAACACAGTAGATAACACAAACTTAACATTATTGATTGTCAAATGCATTATTGATAATTTTGGTGAGGCAAATATAATATAGTTTAAAAATCATGAGCTCGAGTCTTAGAAATTACGAGATAAAGCAGAAGCTTGGTTCTGGCAGCTACGGGATCATCTACAAAGCATATAACAAAAGAGACAAGTCGACTTGCGTGCTCAAACAGATCTCACTGAGTAGGATGGCTGAGAAGGCACGTAAAAATGTAAATAAAGAATAACACAGGCAGCCAACTAAGCACATATCATGGGGAAGCTCAAGCATCCATTCATAGTGTGCTATTACGATTCATTTGTCGAAGATAACAACCTCAACATCATCATGGAGTTTTGTGATGGCGGTGACTTGTGCTACTATCTCAAACAGCAAAATAAAAAGTTTCTCAAAGAGTAAAAAATATGGAAGTTCTTCATCCAAATTTGTATGGGGCTAGAGTACATCCATAAAAACAAAATTTTGCATCGTGACATTAAAACGCTCAATATTTTCTTGAACAAGGACGAGTCAGTAAAAATTGGGGACCTAGGAGTTGCAAAGATGCTTAACGCAGCTGATTTTGCACACACCATGGTGGGTACACCTTTTTATCTTTCTCCTGAGCTTTGCGAGTAGAAGCCTTATAATGAAAAAAGCGATATCTGGGCTTTGGGGTGTCTATTGTATTAATTATGCACATTCAAGCATCCATTTGAAGCTGCGAATCAGGCCTCGCTGATATTAAAGATTATCCGAGGAAAGTAGAACATCTTTTATGCAGGTACGATCCGATTCCGTAGTTCTACTCCAAATAGTTACGCGAAATGATAAACATGTGCTTAGAGCGTGACTACAAGCGCAGGCCTACTGCAAATATGATCTTAACAAAGCCAAGTAAAATTATCTTTACCTAGGCATCAAGAAAATGATAGAAGATTTACAATTTAATAAAATAATAGACTAGTTCTACATAAAAGCTCAAAATCCTATCTCTGCACCAATTGTTAAACCAGCATAAAAACAAACCGATGCAAAGCCAACAATGCAAAAAGTGTAAGTGAAACCTACTATTTTACCATAAAAGCTCAAGAGACAAGAAGACGTATCAAATAACAAATCGATAGTTAGGGTAGAATAAACTAAACTTTAGCCAAAAGTACAGCAGCAAAAAGAAGCAATAAAGAAAGTTGAAAATCGCGATTAAAATATTTTCAGCAAAAGAAGATAGAGTCAACCTGTTTTAAAAACAAACTAAAAGTAAAAAGATGACAAACCGAAACTATTATTTGGTTCTGAATAAAGCAAACTGGATTTCCAAAATGCACTCGAAAACAAGCTCAAAAGGTCGCCTAAGAAAAGTAGTGAGTTTGATAAGCCTGAAGTCAGAAAAAATCCGATATCTTTTGATATTCCTTGGAAAGGATCGGAAAAAAAGAATATTTAAAATATAGGTGAATAGAAAATGCTCGTCCACAATAAAAATTTGCTATTTGAAGCAGTTGCTGTTGAAAAGAAGGATACATAGGTAGTGTATAAAGTTAAAATTTAAAAAAAGGTTGAACCTAAGGTATATGAAGTAGTAAAGCAAAATTAAAAGCCTGTTGCTATAATAAAATCGGCAGGGTTTTCAAAAGAGCGACCCGAGACAGCGGGTCAAAAGAAGAGTGAGTAAATAAATCAACTAAGTAAATAAAAAAAGATTGATGTTATCAAGAATATTCAATAGAAAGGTAATGAAATAAAGAGATTGCCTTAAAAGCAAGTAACAAACTCGATGAAAAACATTAGGAAACAGAGTGAATAGCGACCTTCATACTTGCCTAAGAAACAAACAGACTAGTAAGGTCATGTTCCTCATTATCCTCCAAAATTTAAGAAGCCATCTGTTGTGTTGAACGAGCCTCACAAAAATCGGCCACCAAAGTATCTACCTCATGGCAGCAAGTGCGTTTCATCTTCGTCAAGATTTACATAAGTGACCAAGTAAGAGTAGGACTTAATTGCAAATTTGCCCGACATCGTGAAAGTTAGAAAATAATAAATGCAGTTGCAGAAAAACAAGCAGGATAAAGACAAGGAAAAAGTTCTATTTAATTAAATTGATGACCAGCTCGTTGCTCAAATGTATTAACAGATGATGATGAAATCAGTTTAACCCAAATAAACATTGCAACCAGATCATGAATCAGAGAAAAAAATTTAACAATAATAGGAGTATTAGAATTAAGACTTAATTAAGTAGAGTCCATCTTTAGTAACTAAAGAAAACATACTAGGTTATGGCAATTATAACAACAGTGAAGACTCCATTGAGTAAGAATAGTATGCAGAAGAGTCAAACAACAGTGCCTACTATGAGATTAATCGATACGAGACGGGCAATGAATAAAAAAATGAAGGAGAGTTTTTGGAGTCGAATCATAATCAAATGGCAGTCACTAACTAGAAATCATAATGGTCCTTTGACTAAGAACCAGAGCTTCCCATGCTAGAAGAAACTGAAACTCCTCTGTTCGAAGAAGCCAATCCCTACCTGGTCGATGAGGGGACTGAAATGGAAGAGAGGACTCAGCGCGAAATTTTGTAAGACAAAAAATTACATTTGTAAATAAAGTTAAAGTAAAATATTAAGCGAGAAGATGAAATAAACCAGTTGATGCAGATGAAAGTTGAGGAATGTAAATCTATGGCTCCCAAAAACTTTTAGGAAATTCTCGCATTTTTCAGAAGCAAAATTAATGTAATTATTATTTGTATGCAGATGGATCGGGAATACACCGAAGAGGACGATAGAGAAGTGGAAGCTTTTCTGGCAAAGCGTAACTTGACTGACCAAAGAAAATTTCAGAACATTTATAAAATAATGCACTTCTAGATGGAGCTAGAAAACACTCGCAGAATTATTCAGTCCATATGTAAAAAATTGTCTGAACTGGAGAAGGACAGATGTGCTTGAAGTATTTATTACACTATATTACAGATCATCAATTGGGCTTGAATTTTTATATTTCTACTTCTATATTAGATTTTG
>APMI01014223.1_pt1 | contig 24814 bp, 29 predicted proteins | sample 667938 | NCBI WGS metagenome assembly APMI01 (sample SAMN01084076, study PRJNA167559) | wastewater metagenome | biome: Wastewater | place: Denmark: Ejby Moelle, Odense | collected 2011-11-28
AGATAATCAAATTTCTCTTCTTCTCTCTTGCGAGCCATGGTTGCTATTGTTATGCTATTATAAGTATGTTTTATCAAAGTGCCAGAATCTGTATCGCGAATATAACATATAAATGAAGAGACACTCAATGATGGAACCAGTCTTTGCCATTGTTTTCCTGGTTCAAATCCCAAATGTCAGAAATTACGTCGCTGAAGTCAGGCTGTTTACTCTAGTTTTGCTTATGCCCAAAATAATTCTCCTCGTTGCTCCAATACGAGCATTACTATTATATAGATTGCATCGTATGATTAGCCTTTACTTGTTTTTCATTGCGAGACCGTCTCAGACTCCTGTTGGTAATATTGCCGAGGACATCTTCTTCGTTGACCAGACTCTTTTGAATTTTGAGTTCCTGCTGGTCGACAGCTTCCTTCATGTTTGAAATTTACTCCCGAGTCTGTGATAGCCTTGGAGTCCCCAGTTGCGCTACTATAATCTGAGTAGATGACGATGTACTTGCAAATTTTAAGAGAAGCTGAGATCCTCGTTGACGACAGTGAGGTCAACGTGTGGGAACATGGCCTTCAATGTTAGGAACATCTATTCCTTGGATTGCGGCTTTCCCAACATCAATAACTTTTATTATTAAACCCAATAGCCGGAAATACTATTTAATAAAGCTATCAAGATGTAAAAAAGTGCATCACTTGCCTGGCTTCAAAGTCTCCTTGTCTAGTGAAGAGAAGAGTCCTAGATCGATGATGGCCTTGTACTTCTAGTAAGGCTCGCGCGAGTACTTGATAGCTTCTTAGAAGAACCGAATATAGGTGAATAGATCAGCAATTAACTCTGGATTCTTCTGCACCTACTTATTCACCACGATGAAGTTTACTGTGCTCTTAATGTAAGATGCCAGATATGCTAAATAATATAAATGGTACCAAACATAGTTTCCTTATTGCTGGGGTGGAACTGCTGCAGGAAGCATAGGACTCCTGCCAGAAAATAGTTGGGTTCAATTGCTTATTTATTCGATCGAGTGAGAGACTTTAGCTTGTTGTCATAATCGAAGTCATTGATCTAAATCATAAACAAGTTACATAACTGCAAATAGTCGTGAAGATTACCAATGACAAATTAACGATCGGGTGTGATGTAATATAAACCTTCTTCAGAGGCTCTAGCATGCCCAGATGTTTGAAATAAGGATTTACAAGTGCAAGTAGTAAATTTTCGTTATCTATTTCCGACTTACTATGCTGCTCCTCACCCTGGTTACGAATCAGGTCGTTTAAGAGAGAAATATTCAGATTTTATAGAACTAGATAAAATCTAGGAGCACCCACTTTGCTGAGCATTCTCAACTCAAGGCAGATCATGTCTCTTAGCAGCATATAATGCCCTATTTTAATGAAATCTTTTGCAATTTCAGTGGTGAGAGGCTTAAACATCTTCTTCATGTTCATAATCGTGTGGTCGTATCGATCAGTGAATGAGCTTACATTTTTAAGTGATTGGTACGATTGCTATATTATCTTCTTGGCGTTCTCTTCTTCTGTGGTTTTCTTGATTATTTTTACAAGCTTGTCGAGCTCCTTCATAATACGAATAGAAAGTAAGTAGTCAAGACCTTGCAATCCGCTAATTCCGATGCACTTGTGTAAAATATTAATAGTCTTCAAGTTTAATAATTCCTTGCCAGTTTCATAATTATAGAATCCGTATGAAGTTAAGATAAATGTTGACTTCTTGGAATTGGTCAATTCAATGAGCTCACGCAAAATCCAACCCAGAAAAGTATTACACTCAGGATCTTTCAGATTAGGTATGGGAATATCCTCATCATAATTTAGCTCTTCGAAGCCGACATCTTCTACAATCAGTGAATTTTTCTACATATCAACATAGCAGTATATTAGCTTCTCAAACTCTTAGTAAAACATCTTTAGACCATAAATATGCACGAAGTCTTGCACGTACTACAAGCTCAATTTGAAAGATTATAGTTTGGTCGATAGCGCAGAAATTTTCTGCACAAAAGCTTCCGGTGTGTTGGCAGGTTGAGTAAGCGATTACTCTAAAATTTGAGCTAAAAGCCTAATTAATTATTTCCTGATGCCCTTCTCTAAAATTTATCGAGGGTTAACTTCAATCATGCCCAACAAATATGATTACATATTGAGTATACTCTTTGCGAAAACAGAGATTTAATGGTTGTATTTGGCAATTTAGAGTCGATCTTCAAACTGAGCCAGGTTAATAAGCTAAGCCTTATCAAATTTAAGAGGTTCACTTTTTAGCTTGTCTGTGAAGATATTTATTATAAAACCCAAAATATGAAAAACTAGCCGGGGTATAACTTGTAGTACTAATTTTACTATCTTAATGAGTTCTTCAGAGTAAAAGTTGGAGACTGGATCCATGTCGGGACTTTGAGCTTGTATTATCCTAACCATAGGCGTGTTTAGAATAGAGGACAGCTTCATGAAGGTGTTCTTTAAAAGAAGGGAAATGTCTGGGTCTTTACGAATCTCTTTTTGAATGTATTTGATGTAGTCTTTAAGTACTACCCAGCTCCACGTAATATCTGAGATAATATCGATAGAGGTCAGGTGCGATTTCTTTACATTTGCTAGTTTAATCATATGCTCCAAATCGCGACAGGTCTCGAATAAATACTCCTTTATTTGGATACTGGATGATATTTGATGATACTGCTCGATATCCCTCAGGGACTATACAACCTGCTGAATCTTTCTGCTAGCGTAAGTTGAGTTAGTAAAATTAATGGAGCTTATCACACTTGCGATTTACGCGAACCAGGCTTTGAATGATTAGTCGGATTGAATTTTACCTAGTGAATTTTCATTACCGAAGTAAGCTGACAATTATTTCATGCGTTCAACACACAGTGCTTGATCTTCTTACCAAATTGCCTGTTTTTTATCAAGTAGCTGCTGACATTTCTCCTTCAACACTATTTAAAATTCGGCGCAGATTAGTAATAACTTAAGGATATCTACAGGATTCGAAACTCCATGAATTATTGTTTTTAATTTCTAATCATGAGTTGTCCGATGCAAAATGAGCCAGCGCAAACATATATTTGCTTCACGGAGGCAGTTCATAAGGGCAGTTATTTTGTAAAGAACGAATTCTTCTGTCATGACTCCCTCAGTTAAAAACTATTTGCATTTGACATAACACTCGCTTTGTTTGAGGGCAAACTAATTAGCAAGTTATTGGATACTTTCGCCATCTAAAATGTTAGAAAGTGCCATCCATGCTGCTTTATACGGGCGCCACCAATAGGAAAGATCAATAATGTATCCCAAATATAGTGGCAGCACCCAGGCATTGTAGAAGTGCTTATCTACGATCTGTCTCATCGTGCTCTTAGCCTTATGAAGCACATCCACGCGCATGTACAGGATCACATATATCATAGAAGCTTGATTTGCCAGCGCGAATGAGCGGTACTTGGCTTGAGGGTATGCTGGCATCTGCTTGTAAATATCGTCGTCTTTGATAGCAATAATTATTGACTCCACAACTTATTGGTCTAATGGAAACAGCTCAAATAACTATTCAGGATAGTTTGTTGGACGAGGAGCTTAAACATTTGTCTACAGTTACACTCGAAATCCCCTATCTGAGCATAGTCTCCTGACTTCATTAATTTTGTTAATATTTTCGCCTCCTTTGTTTCTATAGTAGCAGATAAGCAGTCTCTCGCGCACCTTGCCCTCGATGAGGCGGTCCATGAGCAGAAGCATAACTCCAAAAAGATAAAAGGCCTCACAGATGAGCTGTTTCCCCTCTACGATTTGGAACATGTTTTCTATCGAGTACTGGATAAAGACACCACGTTGTATTTACTCTACGAAGCTGCCCAGACTCTGATGATAAGTGATTATAGCTATATTAAGGAGACTGTACAGTCAAATAAGCGATAGAACTTGTCAAGTAAAGGTAGATATGTCTTCTTGATATTCTCGTTTAGCTCAGTCAGCTCCTGCGTAAATTGATTATTACATTAGACTACTGGATCTTATCTTCAATTTTATTGTAGTTAGTGAAGTAACTGTAGTCGTAGATAATCTCCTTGTACTTCTGCCCCGGATTTATGAACATCTACATAATACAATCATTACTTTGGGAATATGCTGAGCTAGTCTTTGCATTTCTGCCAAAATTGCACTCCCTCTAGCCACAAGATCAAGCAGGGTCTTTCCGCAGATGCTTTCCAAAAATTATTAAGCCATCAAGTAGATCTTGAGTGATTTATTATAATCTAGCTTCAATATACAATTTGTGAAATTTTATTTATTCATCGAAGATATATCAATGAGAAAAACTCCGTAGAAACCAGCAGAGAAGGTTCAAGTCCCTGTAAAAGGCAAGCAAGCACCGCCACCACCAGTCGTAGAGCAAAAACCCTTTAATGTCAATGATTATGCTAAAGACGGAATATCAAAGGAGGAGGTCTTGTAGTTCAAAACTGCGTTCGATATTTTTGACGTATCAGGCAGCGGCAAGGTCGAAATCGGTGACATCAAATAAGCCTTTATGAACCTAGGGTTCCATCATCAAAGTGTTTTTGCCGAAAATGTCTTAAACTATATTGAAAAGAAGGGAGGAGGAGTCCTTGATCTTGGCGAGTTCATCCGGATTGCTACTGCCAGAATTGGTGAAGATTACACTAAGCCACAAACCAATCTCGTTTTCTCCGCTTTTGATCCTAAGTTCACAGGCAAGTTCAGTATTTACGATCTCAAAGATACAATTCGAGGCATTGGTGAGGACATCAGTGACGAGGACGTGTAGAAAATGTTCAGGGCTGCCGATGAAGACGAGGATGGTTATGTAACAGGCTAAGATTTTTATAACATCGTAACAAGGAAAGCGTATAAATGATTGATTTCATCATTGGTCAACTAATTTAAATTGTATTTCAAATCTTTTATAATTTAACCACAAGCATAATGAAGAAGGCAGTAGGAGGTAAGAACAACAAGAAGAGTATGACACCTGAGGTTATCAAACAATAGTTTCAGAAACTTTCACGTAAAAAACTATACTATGCAGAAAACAAAGAGAAAATGGATGACACAGATTTGTATAATTTTTTCCTTGAAGTTCTCAAGTTCTAACCTACTGATCCAGTAATTGGACACTTAGTCACTAACGTCATGGATATTAAAAAAATAAACGCCACAACCTTTGCTAACTTTGAAGCCCTTATTAATTACACAAAGTAGCTGTTTTGTAAACTCAGAGCCAGCGATATGAAGGACTTGATATAAACAGTGCACCATAAAGACCTCAAAGATGAGCTAAGCAACTAGAAGAACTACAAGACGATGTATAAAAAACTTTTCGACGTATACTCGGGCAATTATACCACACTGTAATTTGAAACAGCCGTGCAACTGTGGTAAGTCTATCTGAAGGGCAAATGCGCTTTCTACCAGCAATTGATAGATTTTCTCAATAAGCTCATCGAGGGAGGCGAAAAGAACAGAGTACATCGCGATCTGTGGGACATGATGTATGAGTTCGTACTCTCTGTTAAGGACGTCAACAAAGACTACAACGAAGCAGACGGGTGGCCAGTCTTTATCGACAAAATGGTGGACCAGCTTAAAGCACAGAAATGAAAGTGATTATGGTTTAATATGATATTCAAGCTTAATAAAAATTATTAATTAGTCCCAAATATGAAGAGCTGGATTCAGTTTCTATTGTATCTTATCGCCCAAATCGTACTCTTCCGACTCATTGCTGTTGAGTACTCGCACTACAAAATCCACCAAGTCAAAGCAAATAAGGCGAGCAGCTTAAACTGTAAGTCTATTGACGAACTCAAACAAAAAATAATAGCGGCTAACCGTAACGCAAGTTTATGGAGTGATAAAGTATTGAGAGCAGCAAAGTTAATTGAAAGCTCGCCCATAGGTAAAAGCTCAATCGCATGATAGTTTTATATGAACATACTTTTTAATCGAATCAATGAAGCTGACTTATTATAGTTAGCAGTAATAACTTATATTAGTTATTATTTGTGAATTTACTTATGGATTTCGAGCGATTCATTTCAAAGGATGATCAATTAGAATTTAGGATCGACGAATCCGAAGGGGAACACTTTCCTTGTGACCTTTACGATCATTAGTCCGAGAACGACTACTCGCATTCACAATACACACTTGATTAAGTACAATGTTCTTCTATGCAGATATTAACAATCGTGACACAAAAGCAGGGACTCATCGATCGACCCATTAACGAAATTATCTTTGAAGCCATTGAAGAGTATAATATGAGCGAAACAAACATCCCTAGGTTTGTTAGAGAAGTTAAAAAAAATAAAAATATTCTCAAGCGTAATAGAGCAAAAAACAGAAATTTTATTTCTCAGAAAAGTGTAATATTCTAGAAAAAAGAGTTCGTGTTTGACGAATCTTCAACTGAAAAGGATACAGTTTTGTTAGAGAAATAAATAAAAAAGCAAAGAAATCGTATTTCAGCTCAAATATCAAGAGATCGAAAAAAGAACTATGTTGTCAATCTAGAACAGAAAAATAAATAATTATAGTTAGAAAGCGAAAATCTTCGATTATAAAATGAGAAATTACGTAAATAAATATTGCTAAAAAATACTCAAAATACTGAAAATCCGAAAGGAAAGCAACAAAATAAATTTATGCGACTTTTAATCATGTTAGGCTTCATTTTTTTCGTCTATATCATCAAGGACATGTTCAACTTCAAGTCTGGAAAAACAAATGCGGATATCACAATTCAAAATGAAACAGGATAGTGCGAATAATAAATGGCAGGCTTTGTATCAATCGGCGAATACAATGATATAGTTTAAGCTATTAATAGAGAAATCAGTGATATTGAAAGCAAGTAGCCTATTTAAATTGAGCAACTGAAAACTCAGCGGATCAGTATTAAGGATACGGCAATTAAAAAGATTAATTAGTTACTTTAACACACAAAAAAATTAATGATTCCTGCCGTACTTGCACACCGTTTACTAAAAGTAAGAAGCATTTTCAATTTTTGAATCTAAAAGATTGTATATATTTTATTGCCAACAAAATATTCTATTTATCGATGATCATTCAAATTAATTGTTGGAGAGAGGCATAAAGAGTAGTTTATTACCTGTCCCTCTTGCGACAGCCTGTAGAATCTACAAATAACGTATTTGCATGGCAGCCTTTGAGTTCAAAATATCAGCTGCTTGGTGCATCAATTTTGCGCTCTCTACATCAGCAGAAGCAGATATTATTTTAGCTTTGGATAGTCTATCTGTCTTGGATGTCATTGAGAGATCGGCCTGCAACTCTGGAGTGATAGTCATATCTTTAATAAAGATTTGTTCTACGAAAACACCTAAATTAAATTACAATTACCCCATCTCTTTACTTTAGATTCAACAAACTCTTATATTTTATCGGAGATCTCTTGCCTTTTTTCAAGAAGATCCTGAAGAGTGTTCTAGCCGCAAAATGTTCTGAGCGTGGCGTAAGTGACTTCCGCGACGGAAGCCATGATATTCTCAAGAGTGTAATACGCGACCTTAGCATCGATAATACGGTAGTATACACAAGTGTCAATGTTAACTGTGATATTGTCCTTTGTCAAGATGAGCTGTCGTTCTAAATCCATCACTCTAAATAGTGCTTATTTTACAATGTTTTCAGGCTGACTTCTACAATAGTCTAGGTGCAAGGATTTATGGAATGGAGTCCAGGTCCTAAACTCTAAACGTATTTTCCAAAGCGTTCCTTGAGGCCTGAGTAACCTTGATGAACTTCCTTATAAGGGTAAGGGCACCAACAGCAAATGCAAGGACACCACGCTCTCTGGCACCCACAGCAGTTTCCACAAGTATTCAGGACAGATTCATAGCAAGTGGTTTCTTGATAGTTGTTAAATTGATTGTCACCTGAGTTATCCATTTATCTATTATTATACGCTTACATTCAAAGCAAATGAGTCTGATGAAATAGCAAGACACTTGTATTAATGCCTAAATGTTAACTATACTTCTAATCTGTGTAAAATCGTCATCACAGATAAATTCAAATATGTATAGTATAATATTAAAGGTAGTTTGTTTATCATTGACCGCCAGTTACTGGTTGAGGAGTAGGAGGGTTCTGCTCGTTTGAGTCTTTTGTCTCCTTTACTAGTTTGTTGAAGTACTGAAAATTAAGATATCTCAATCGTTGATAGCACTCGCTAAACTACATACTCACTTGTTCTTTAGCTTATTCGAGGCAGAACAATTTGATTCTAAGGTTAACCGCTTCCCCAATAGCATTACCCGCTAGTTGATAAGACTCCTCCATTTCTGCATCCCACAATTGCATTAACCTAATTAAGTTTATAATGGCAATTATTACGCAACTTTTACATCTTCAACCATACCTTAAGATAACTTTGTAAACATATCTAAAATTAACATATATGCTTGCAATCCGACATTTGGGTGCTGATATTGGTCGTATTAAATTAATTTTGAATAGACGATTGGGAATTGGTGATTTAATAATATTTGTTCATTATAGAATCGAATAATTGCTAAGTCGAAATGGGAAACTAATGCTTCTCTAGTCACTCCCTACGAGGATATAGTACCAATCCCATAACATAGTAAAATAGTTACACTGCGCCAACATTAATGAACTTAAGAGTCAATGGTCAGCTATTAACTGCTTCAAAATTAAACGAATTTTCGAGAGACTCGCAGATAAGTCTGATTCCAGATCCGAACTGCATATCAAGTTCGCTGAGTTCTGTGAGATGTTCCCAGAGTTCATACGATACTAAAATGTACACTATCCCTAATAAAGATGCAAAAGAGGAGAATTTATGATATCTTTGATCTCTCTGCAAACGGATCGCTGAACTGGTCTGATTTCTATGACTCTATTAGTCTATGTTATTTCGGAGATACGACAATCATGTCAATGCTCATGTTTATGATATTCGACTAGTACTTGGACAAAGAACTGGACCGGCATCAGCTCACCCTACTCGTTGACCTTAACGCAGTTTACCTTCACGAAGGCAGTATAAACGGATCGGAACTTAACATAGAGCCTGAAGATGTAGTGGACAAATTACTAAAAGGCAATAACACTTTGAGTTTGTAGCAATGGCTAAAGTAATCTGCCGAATACTTCGACTTTAGTCAGTTTAGACGACTATTCAATATTTTCAAGGAATAAAAAATGGAGAAACAGCTAGTGCAAAACTTTCATGAGTGGAATTAAATTTACGACTAATAACAGAGTAAATATATAAGTTATATCATTAGCTTCAAGTGGTTTGAAGCATGGAAAACATACGTGGAGAACTAGTACGGCGTATTCTTTAATATTGAGGACAAGAATCCTGTTACCATGAAGAGTATCAAAACTAAGAAAAGTTTCAAAACTAATAATTCGAATAAAAGTCGTCGACACATTACTGGACAGTTTACAGCAATGATGAAGTTAAGACTTGATAATGTTTAGAAAGATGAAATAACTGGAAATAAGACTAAAAGCGTCCAGTCCGCAGAGCTCAAAAATTTCGATATGATTCGTACTGCTATCGGAGAAAGGCCTAAGCAAATATACAACACTTTTTTAGAAGGCGAGTATGCTGGCATTATTAAACCTGGCTTGGTAGAAAATAGAGACTATGTGTTCGTGTCGGATAAAGTTTGGAACTATCTTATCGATATATACGGTGGAGAGCCGGAGTTTCGAAGGACCGGATTCGATCAGATAGATCTGGAACCTAAAATTATTAGAATTTATTCCGGAGTATTTAAAGGAGAGATTGACTATTCAAGTGAAATTGTGCGGGAGGTCTCTAATACAAGAACTATAGAAGACATTATGATCAAATCATTAGAGATTTCATAGTAGTATCTGAAGGATATCAGCATATTTTACCGAACATTTGGAATGAGCTCATGGGAAAAAATTTCTAATCATACAGATGCTTTGATTGAGCTGACAACTAGCACAATAATCCTACTTGTTTACATTGAGAAGTAAACACGAGCAGAGAGATAGTTTGTCTAAAAGTATTTGGCGATACCTAGAAGCATCAAATAAGCGAACCTAGGAGATACGCTTATTTACGAGGATGTTGCTAATAAAATTGAAAAAGAAGTAGTTTTCTTCAACAAAACTGTTGAAGGTAAATACATTTTACACTTTGTAGGCGAGTCGTACATCAATGATCTTTGTCTCAGTGATAAGTAGTTTTTTAAATGCTGTAAGATCAGTAGTATACCTGATCAACCGCTTCAAGCCAACTCCAAGAATTAGAAAATTGAGAAGAGAAGAAGAGGTATTGAGGGAGTAAGAAATTTATCTTTCATAACAGGCTTGATTCTTCAGTTTCTATAAAACTCCAGATTCAAAGAGTTACTCGCATCTCTAACAATCAGCGATGAAGTTGATAGCAGTGATTCGAGAAAGTAAAATAAGACTTACTTGACTATAATTTTGGGATATATCAGTAGATTGATGCGCGCCAACATGCGCGTAGATCCTCGCGATATTGTGTTTATGGTCGACGCATTTTTCCCCAGCTTTCGAAATTTCGATATGACCCAAATAAACTCAGTAAATATGAGATTACTTAGTTCATAAATGTTTTTTGTGAAAAGATCAAAGAGGAGACGTCTGTGCTTAAGTTTCATGACATCTGCAGTTCCTAATACGAAGTGACTATTGTATCTGAGACTGTGTGTCCAAAATGTGCTTGTGTATCTTAAGAGTCTGAATTGAATCAGTTTGTTTTACCTTTGTAAATACCATAGCCACTGTAAGCCTACTATCATGTAATTTATGTGCCATTCTCGTTGTCCATGCCACGGAACTTCATACGCAGGTATGGGTTCGAGCTCCCCAAGAATGCCACGCTTGTAAATATTAGTTAATTTAGAGAGATTATAAGAACAAGCTATCAAGTGTGATCAAAATGGAATCCAAGCACTACATTCTTCTATAAATTGAAGGTGATACCATCATTAAAAACTACAATCACGTTAAGGACGAGTCAGCAACATTGGAGAGCTTACACTTTCGAGAGTAGGACAATATATACGTGTTTGAGTTGTGTGTAAATTTTGGGCCCTTTGTACGTAGTCACTTCTCATTTTCGGAGGCCGACAATGCTGACATATAGCAGAAAGACATGAAAGTCGGTGATATGATTGACTGTCGCAGTCTGGAGAAAGGGTGGATGTTCGGCAAAATTATAGATAAAGACATTATGCCATACACCTATCAACAGAATCTGAAAGTACTACATAAGCTAAGCAGTACCGAAGAGCAGATTGTGAGTTATAAAATAACCAAAAACATTGTAGCTTTTTTTCCCTCTGAAAGTCATAAGAACTGTGAACAATATCATCTCAGGCTCGTGCAAAGATCATTCAGTGAAGCCAATAATCAAATGATAACGTGCAATATGCCTTTGGTCATTGCTATGGCCACATGGATGCGCCCTAAAGAATTTCAATATCTAGTCTACTTACAGATGCAGAGGTTTATCGCACAGAACCATGCGTTCCAGAGTGAAGAGACCCACAGTAGCTTCATTGGATCGACCACCATTGAGAAGTCTATCATGCGCGAGAACACTAAGATGAAAGTGAAGAAATTTAAAGAGTACTTGTACGGAAAAGCATTACCTTATAAGCTTAATTTTATAGACAATAACGGGCACTGTTTAGTCTGTTATAAGTTTGTGAAGTCTTTCATATACAAGGGCTAGTCTGAGAATTTTTGTGACGGGTGCTCGCTTAAGAATGAAGATCCCATTTGCTGGCAGATCAGTGTCAATGATCTAATTGTCTCAGTTGACTGGAAGACGACATGGAGTTTCAGGAAGGACCTAATTAAAAACGATATTTCGTATGTGAACATCTCTGGTAAACGCAAGAAGGAAATCACCATTATGAAGTGTCTATAGAAGACCCTAATCAATTCATGTGAGTCATCAGAATTGCTGTGCTGCAATCTTCCAACTGCAGTCCCTTTGAAAAAGCACTTGTCTAAGTTACCGAACATCTTAATCGTAATATTTTTTGTTATTCAGATTTCGCTCAATCGATTAGTGGAAGAAAATGGGTTTAAGAAAAAAATTAAGATTCCAGTGCGATTTGGGGATGAGAACATTACAGTACAAGGAGAATAATACAAACTTAATGGAGTAATTGCTTCGAAAGGTCACCAGAATAATCTGAAATATACGACATACATTAAGGAAAGCAGATAAAATGATATAAATCGGTGGCTTGCATACAACGGAGAGCGTGTTGAGATCATTAAAAAGTAAGAAATCGATAAGAGGTGTGTTATTGTATTGTTTTACGAGAAATTAAAAGCCAACTAAAAATTACAAAGACCACAAATAACATTTAAGACAAAGTTTTAGCCTAACATAGTCAAATCTTAAAAATAGGAATAAGAATAATAATAGGGTCAGAAATAAGTATAAAAAGGAAAGTATCTACAATTTAACGAACAAAATCAACTAAATGTACGATAAAATGAATAGTAATCTAATTTACTTGCACATTAAAGCGAGTCTCAGTCGTAGCAGACAGCTCGTAATGAAGAGAATTAAAAGCTTATTCAGTAAACGTTAGGCCTATTTGTAAATTTACTGAAGATTTCTGATGATTAGTTCGATTGAAGTTTTTCTGGGTATGAATAAAATTTTGATTTAATTGTTTATGATATCTGTAAGTTAATGAAATAGTTCAAGAATAATCAATTTATTATTTTATTAATAAAAAGCAGATACAATTTTATCTTTTTAAGTTTGCTATCAAAATAAAGTTACATTTATCAATCATTTAAACTTGATTTGCTAATTATTTAAATTGAACATGCGTTTTAAAATCAGAAGCTCAGAAGCACAGCAGAAACACGAGGAAATATGCACTTCCGTTTCTTGGTGTTCCTCCAACGAAGTCACCAGGTACCTCTCACTTTTACACAGTCTCGGCGAAGATAATATCATAAATAAATGGAATGTGAATACAAACGAAAGCACCAAGTTCATGGAGCTAGACTCGTATGCAAGTGACCACGACTGGATCCCACTCACCAAGGGAGTTAGCGATCTTGTGGCCATAGGATTTGCTGACGGCAGTGTTAAACTCTATAATAAAAATGGCAAACTCGAAAAAAATGTGAACGATGCACACAAGAAATCAGTAATTGCTGTCAAGTGGAGTTACGATGGAAGTGCTTTAGCCACTTCAAGCCAAGACGGGTCGCTTAAAATATGGTCCAAGAATGGCAGTCTTCGAACAAACTTAATTCAAATCGATAGGGCGATTTATTCTCTAGCTTGGAGCCCAGAAAGCGATGCTCTTCTCTATTGCTCAGATAAAACAATATACTTGAAACCAATGAGCGCCAATCAGCAGAAGCAACTTCAATGGAAGGCTCATGAAGGTTTAATTTTGAAAATAGACTGGAGCCCGAGCAACAACTGCATTGTGTCTTGCGGAGAAGACTGTAAGTACAAAGTGTGGGACAACTATGGTAACTCGATTATAATTCAGGGAGACTGTTATACTCAAGTGCACCATATGACTATGTTATTACGTCGGTTTCATGGAGCCCAAATGGTGAGTACTTTGCCGTGGGAGCCTTCGGGATGGTCAAACTATGCGATAAAACAGGCTGGACTTACTCCTTTAATAAAACTTAATGCGGATCTGCCGAAAAGATCACTTGGTCTCCTGACGGTACACTCTGCTCAGCAGCATGCGGTGATGGATCAGTTATTTTTGGTTAAGTTGTGGATAAAAAAGTCAGCTTTAACAATTGGGAAGCTAGTCTCAATGATGAAAATCGAATTGTAGTCACTGACATATTGAATTAAATAAATGAGTACCTAGACTTTAAAGACCGCGTTATTAACATGTCAATCGGATATAATGATCTCATTGTTACCACTGCAAACCAGTGCTACATTTACAATTTTTCAAACTGGAACACTCCTCATATTTTTGATCTCAAAGATTCAGTCAGTTTTATTTTGCAAAGTCCAAAATATTTCTGTCTGATATAAAATACTAACGGTATCATGGTCTACAATTACGATGGAAAGATGGTCTCTAATCCAAAAATAACAGGTGCCAAATGTAACATATCCTTAATTTAGTTTAATTTATGAATAAAAAAAGAATAGCACTTTCACCAGACATTCTAGCGGTTATTTAAACCACTAATAACAAATTAGTTAGATTCTTTTAAATTGCATCAGGAAAGCCTATAAATTTCACTTTAGAGCACAACTTGAATATTTTGGAAATAAATTTGAACCAAACCGAGCAATCCCTGGAAAGAAAAATTGCATTTGTGGATGTAAACAGAGATCTGTATTTGGCTCCAATCCACAAGTCAGACAAAAGTGCAAAACTTGGCGTAATCTGCGACTCGTTCATCTGGCACGATAAGTTTGACATCCTTTCATCAATTTCAGACTCGAAGTTGCAGACCTACTTCTACCCAAACGTAGTTTACATCGACAAGAGTTTGCTTTAGGCCACAGTCAACTCGAAAGAAGCAACTTAATTGGGCAGACTACCTCAGATTATTAACTACAGTGGATCTCAAGTGACTGTCAGAAGAAAGGATGGCAGCATTGTAGCACTCGGAGTGTCACCATATCCGACATTGCTGTTCGATTTTTGTGAAAAAGGCAAATGGGAAAGAGCAATGAAGCTATGCAGGTTCGTTAAGGAACCTTTACTCTGGGCTTGTCTGGCTGCAATCTCTTTGAAGGTCAAACAGCTTGACACAGCATAAACAGCATTCGCAGCAATATAGCAGCCTGAGAAAGTATCTTTCATCAGCTAAATCCGTGAGAGCCAGTCGTAAATTATAAAGAACGCTACGATGGCTTTACTTTTAAACAAACCCAATGAGGCTGAACAAATTTACGTGCAGAATAAATATTACTTCAACGCAATAGAGATGCACATCAATGCATACCGGTGGGAAAGAGCACTCAAACTAGCAAGAGACTATAAGATAGGGCTGGACATTGTGGTCGGCCTGCGAAAGAAATATCTAAAGAGAATCGGCAAGGAGTAAACTAATAAATAATTGTTAAAAGCAGCCCAATAGGTTGGTGATGTTAATCTTGAAACTCTGGCAGCTAGAATAGATGAAGAAAGGGGTAAGAAAAAATGATATGATTTGCAATATTTACCTGCAATTTATTTATACTATTATTATCTTATATATATCAATGAGCTAAGGTGAATAGTAAAATTTTCAATCTTTTTTGACGGTTTACAGAGGAATCAGTGAATTTTTGTCAACAGGCAAGATAACGGAATTTGATGCGACAGTTTTTTGTTAAATACCAGCTAACTGATTAGAAATTCAATCAGAAATTATATATTATTATGGATCCAAGCCAAGACAAAATTTAAGTTTCCATTGAAGAACTCGAGCTAAGAGCCCGAGAGTGCGAGAAGAGAAAAACAACGAAGAGAATGGTGAAGCTGATTAAAAACGAAGATAGTACAAACGAAATAGTAAAATTAGAAGAACTTAAAAATTTAAAGAACTTGGCAAATATCCGGGCTCAAGAGCTGGGAAAACGCAAAAAAATGCAATAATTAGCTTGATTATTTATACATTCACTTTATTACTCACTTAACGAGGACACATGCCAAAAAATATCAACACCAAACTATTTAAAAATGTGTATGTATGGAAAGCATCTTATTTGGGTTAATTTTGACGATGGATTATATATCACTGAGAATATGAATTCTTATCGAAGTTTGGTGGGCAATAGAAAATATAACATTAACAAAATAAATAGATTAAATTATAGTTAAGTATAGAAATTCAAAATTGAGATCATTTTTTAATCAGTTAGTACTTGACCTTCTCGATTAGCTTCTCAAGAAAGTTTACCACTTATTGCTAGTTTGCTTATCTCAGTCTGCTACCTTCTTTTATTCGGTTACTGAGTTTAATGTAAACTTTCTCAAGTCGATGAATTATTTTGTCCTCTTCCGCCTCCTTTTCCTTTCTCTCTTCGCTTAGCATGTCGGATAATTCTTCAATCTGAGAACTAAATTGTCCGTAAATCTTTTTAGTCATCTATTTTGTTGCGTTCTATTCTGCATCAATCTGTGACTCTAAAGCATTGAGCTGCATCTCGACATTGGAGAATTACTTAGACGCGTATTTGCAGGAAGAGCTGCTCTTTGCTTTAGAAGATGTCAGCTCCATCAAGTAGCCTTCAAGAGCACTGTTAATTTTCTTCTCTGCTTATTTTCTCTCCTAAATTAGTACATGTTTACCTTGACTATCTTCTCGATTGCTCGTTGTGAAATCTTTTCTGCTCTGCTTCTTTTGATCTTAGATTGTTATTCTATTATTACAGTATATTTACAGAACTGGTCGATATAATCTTTCTATTGCTTAAGTCTGGCTTATATTTTTTTCAAAGCTTCAAGCAGTTCTTTAGTCTTCATAGCAGTAAGATCGCAGAACTGAGATTGTTCGAGGTCAATTTTGATGATATGCTCTTGCACGCTGCTCAAGTTGACTCTGGCGTGCTCCGGATTTAACGGCAGCACATTGAGTTTCTCGTGCAGGCTGCGTACCTTTTCTTAATTAGAAGTCATTATTTAAATGCGAAAATTATAAAAGAATAAGGTTCATATTTTATTTATGATAAGCTCAAATCGCCAATATCAAATTTTTAATCAGTGCTATTTTTTCTACTCAACAGCATGTTCAACTGCATGTTAAGCTGACTGCTCAGTTGCGTGTTGAGTGACTTGTTGGTCATTGTGTTCTGTTGCGTGCTCAGAAGCATGACTTTTATCATCTGTGTGGGGGGCCTGTGCCGCTAAATGTCTGTCATTCACTATTTTCTCAGCTTTCTGTTTCAGCCCCAACAAGTATTTTCTGGTTTACTCGTTGATGTTGAGATACAGTTTATCTTGCTATTCGACCTACTTGGAGTACTTGCTGATTGTGTTGGAATACCCTAGCCTTGAATACATGTCAGGGGTGACGACTGAGTTAATGCAAATTTACCGATGCCCATAGGATTTTCGTTCATCCATTTTAAATCTTCACGAGAGGCCACAATTTATTTCTCTTTGTTCAGTCTCTCGGTTAAAATTGGTGTAGGTTTAAGGTATTTCTGAATATTGTAGAGGCAATACCTTAGTTGGGTTGGCGAGATATATAATGAGTGCAAGGCCTCCTGCAGCCAATAGTAAGGTACCCCAACCCTTGAGGAACATCGGCAAGGCCTCTAAAAGAGTGTCTCCTTCATAAATTTAAGGCTGCGTCAATATAAACTCTGGCATGTTACGATCGAAGAACGTGAACATGATTTACTCGTCAGTAAGCTTAACTATACAATGTCGTTACCTCATGATCAACAGGTACAAAAGCTGAAGGTGGTGGGTCTGGTCTTTCCCAGTTTGGTAGTCCTGCTCTCGCAGTTTTCATAATCGGGAGCATTTTGCCCCGCACCAAGTTTGATATTCTCAACATAATCGATAATATTATAACAAATGTATAATCGAGAGCAAAGTTAACACAATCTCCTCTTTAATGCAAACATAATTTCGTATTGCTAAACTCATCATAGCCTGTATTAAAAAACTGATCTACGAATTGATAATGCGTATTATATTTAGTCAGTATTTATCGTAAGTTTAGCAAATATATAGATATGCTGCAGACCAAAAACGTATTCCTGTACATTCCCAACATCATCGGCTACTTCCGATATCTGTTCATGTTTCTGACTTTCTTCACGTATCGTGACCATCCTTTGATCACAGTCTTGCTAGCCACCTCGTCGCAAGTACTGGATGCCTTCGATGGAATGGCTGCAAGGAAGTTCAACCAGTGCACCAACTTCGGAGCCGTGCTTGACATGGTGTGTGATAGAGCCTCAGATGCGTGTTTGCTGGCTTACCTTGGCTCATTCTATCCTCAGTACGCATTCATATTTTATGGTGATATACTATTAGACTTGACTTCGCATTGGTATCAGATGTACGCAGCCCTGTCCTCAGGTGAGCATCATAAAAAATCGCCCAGTCGCTTCACTTTACTGAACATTTACTACAACAACAAAACAGTTCTATTCACACTGTGCGCTGGTAACGGGCTTTTCATGGGAGTGTGCTATGTGATGCACTTTGAGAAGGAGCTCGGCTTCACTCCTGCCATGGTTTCAATCATGAGGGTCCTGTTACTGATCACCGGCACACTGTTCGCAATCAAGAAGTTCATGAGCATCATCCAGTTAATTAGCGCAAGTGAAAAAATAGTTGCCATGGAGACCGCCAACAAGGAAAAATAAGCTATCAAAACTAAATGATTATGTGAATTTAAATAGTAGCTGTATTTAATATGTTATAATAAAATGCGAGTGTTGATGAGTGATGATACAACAGATAGGGACATCTGCATTGTTGATGATTTATCTAAGACATCTGACTGCAATCAACAAGAGACCAGTAACCACTACTTGGTCTTGCTCAATAGTGTGACTTATGCGAATATGCGTATATGCGTATACAATATACAAATCAATGTATGTATTGGATGAGGCAATTAAGCTCATATCACAGTGCTTCAGCCGGGCATCTTTCTGCCTCGCGTGGTCTGAAATGGTCGTTGTATGAAGCTGCATTAATATATTTTTACTCTCAGTTTTTATAGCTTGCTTCGGCTAGATGATCTGCTTTGGTGCAAAATTACTGCGGTCTCGTTTGTACCCTGGAAACGCATGAAAGTCATTGGAGTAGCTACTTTTGGCAGTAAACATGCTCAGTTCGGTCCGTATGTTGTCCTCATGCTTAATTGGCTTCTCTCTTTTGTTTTTCAAATGCCAACGATAATTATCTCTATAACTTGACGTGGTCTTGAGTCGAGCACCAGGAGTGCATCCCAGGGTCTCTGGATTCTTTATTTTACTAGCTGGAGATCCGTGTGCAGATATATAACTATTTTGATAGGTTGTCGTATTAAAAGTGGGCCCTCCAGACTCAATGTTGTCTTTATGAATTTAGAGGTGGGGTTTTGCTGAGCTCATAGTTTTATCGTTATATGACTCCTTGTATTCAGTTTTGGATATTAATTGACGAGGCTCGTAAGTTTGATAGAGTACATTCTTTTTATCATTTTGGCTGACTGGCCTCTTTTTTGTATACTCTAATGTTATCAATCAAGTACATTTATTGTAGGTGGAATCAGACGGGGATAGGTTCAGTTGTGGTGATTTAATATTGCATTTATGCTTACCACATATGCACTTCTCGCATTTGCAACATTAGTGATTCACATGCTTTTTCCAGTTGCTATCATCTTTAACTCCACGATTCAGCATTGAGTTTAGTAGTTATCTACCTGCTTATGAAGACATTAAAATTTATTATCCCTTTTATTAATTACTTAATTTAGTTATCACTACAAAAAATTTGTTCATCAATGTAACTATAACTCGTATTAAATAGCAGAAAAAGTTTATTTAGTATCCACATATTAAAATCAATCAGCTCCGTATATTAGATTGTATTATGGTTACAGAATATCACTATATTACTGTTATGATCCCACATGTATAATAATAAATTGCCGGAATGAAAAGAAAGTAAAAACAGGAGTCTGATTTATACTTGCACACCAACAAAAAGCAGAGTCTGCTTCAAATTCAAAAGGATTTACTAGTTAAGGCAGTCTCTTCGAACGAAGGCACATCTTCATGGAAGCTCTTAGTATTCGATAACTATAACAGAGGCATTGTCTCTTCACAGCTAAAAATGAAGGACCTGAGGGACAACTATATCACTCTCTATCTAAACATTGCAGATAACAGGTAGCAAATCCATGGTGTAACTGTTATGTACTTGGTACAGCCCACCCTCGAAAATATCGAGATCATCGCCAGCGATCTACTTTAAGATTTGTACACTTCAGTATACATCCACTTCAGCAGTGAACCCTCACCAAACATTTTGTCAACTTTGGCTAAAAAGCTCACTTCTGCAAAAAAGAACTCAGTTATTTCTCGCATAGCCAAAATCGAGTACTCATGCGTTGGTTACTACTCGATCGATAACTCTATGGCCATTTTGCCTACATAAGTAGAAATACTGAACCTGCTGGCATCACTAAATTTGCAACCTATTTTTGTGTTCAATCCATCGCATGAACAGTCTAAATCGCTGGTGGAGAGACTAAAGACTAAGCTAACTACAATAACATCAGCATTTTTAAAATAGGCGCAGTCTCCTTCATCAGGTGCGGCTGCTAATCAAAACTACGCTCTTCTTTATATCTTTAACAGGGAATCAGATTACTTTCCAATGCTAGCTCATGGCATCACTTACGCTAGTCTCATGGAAAATATCTACAAGATCAACAAAACCGGCAGCAAGGTGACGAAAAACAAAGAGAATTTCGAGTTGTCGTTGCAGGATTAAATATGGGTTAATAAAAAGAATTTTCTCATTTCCTAAATGCAACTCGATAAACAATCGAATTAAATTAGTGCCAAACGCATGGGTCTCTCTTCTGAATAATATACTTAAAGTAATGAAAAGTATAAGAAAATTTAGTGGCACCTGAGTAACGCTGGAGATTTGATTAGTGAGGCTAAAAAACGAAGACTTAATTAGTTTTATGAAGCTGAGCTTTAAATATACAATAAGAGCATTATTTCCAAAGATTTAAAGCGGGACATGCTCACATTGTTGAAGGAAGCTCCTGAATCTGAGGACAAAATTCGACTTATGTTGATCTATATTTTGTACGCTGATCACATTGATGAAGCTCAGTAGTTTGAACAGGTTTTCCCTGAAATAACAAAAAACGCGAAATATAGCGAATGGCGAGAAAAGAAAATGAAGGGAATAATATCATAAAGTACATCCAACAAGTATATAAAAAAGTTTGCTAAGGGTATTTGGAAAAACATAATCACAGGAGAAAAGAAGTTTAGAGTAACAAAGGAGTTGGAAAAAATAAAAGGTGCTGACTTCACGTAGTTGATTGATGGAGGTTTAGCTGTTGAATCTATTAGTACGATCCCTAACAATCTTAGGATTCAAAGGAACATTGTGTACTGTCTTGGTGGCGCTTGTTTTCATGAGTACGCTAACTTAATGGAGTTCAGTCCTGATGCGCTGTACTCCGGTGATCAGCTAATCAGCTACCGGGAAGTGATATGATATACTGTTGTGTAATAGCTATTTATGTATGATCATCATTTAAGGACACTTTGGAATGCTGCTGTCAACTCACCTACTGTTGCAGCCTTTTATACTGGAGCCAGTCGTTTTGCTAGAAACTACTTCACGAACGAGGAGGTCTTGAATATCTTCGAGGACTCGAATCCTGTTCCTTTGATAAGATGATTCTCTTGGATTTTGATGTGCCCTTGTGAAGCTGCTGATACGACTGCGGATTAGTAGTACTTGAGCTTATCAAGCTGAGCCTGTTGCTTGGCTGCATCTCTATATGAATTTGAAAAGTACTCGAGAGTTGCGTGAGCGTCAATTAGGGCTTTCAGAAATACTTTGGCCTCGTAGTATTGTGGTTCGCTCAGTGACATATTACAATCAATTATCAATTATATAATATAGCCTGATTTATGTTTTTCTCGTAGTTGTCTCAGTTATCTGTAAAATAAAACTTTAACCATACTACAATTTCTAGATTTGGCTTAAAAACAGCTATTTATTATTTTAATGTTAAATATATCGAGCGTGACACCGGCAGATAAGCTCCCTGGACGTCTTCTCTCAGACTTGATAGGTAACACCCTGAAGGGAGGCAAACAAGAAGATCAAATCGATGTTCTTACCAAGCAGCACTTTAGTAAAGCTCTTTAGTTCTACAAGGACTTTGAAGAGGAATTCCTTAAAACATTATCTTTTGACTTGAAAGAGATACAGAAAGCTCTCAACACTGAATTGGGTAGGACTATCAAAAAATTGGGGAGTAAACTGGGAGGGTCCTATGCTAAGCAACTTGGCGAGTCTCTAGTCAGCTTCTATCTCGAACCCTTCGTAGTTAAGGAAATCAAAGAGGTATATAAAGCTGTAGACAAGTTAAAGGATAAAGTCTATGAGTATATCAACCAGTTTTGTAATTAGGTCCTCAGCAGAAATCTCGAAAAGCATAATGAACTTTCTCTGTTTCATTTTTCAAATTAAATAAAATCTTTAGATAAGAACTGGAGTGCTGTATCATCCCGTAGTCCAATCCGAAAAGCTGAGATATCAGTTAAAGGATTTTACAGACCTCAGACAACTTGGCTGGCTCTTGGAGTTACCAAAAAGATGAAATAGTTCGGTCCTATAAAAGGGTCTTTCAATAAATAGGATTTCATGGGTAACATCTATCTCAATGGTAGTGATGAGATAACAGGCACTTTTAAATTGAAACGAGACCTTAATAACTCAGATGTTTTCGTAATAGAGTGCGAGAACAGGATGGTGTGGGTATACCGTAAGACAGAAGGTAAAAACAAGAAGGAAGTGTTTATAATGGACGATAATCTGGAGTACTACGCCTATATAGCCATCAAGGGACCAATATAATTGAAGTTCGAAGCTTAGTGATCGATGGAAAGTGAGTTCGATTGTTCAATTATTTAATTAATGATTATTTTTTAATTTAATATATTTATAATTTGTGATGGCTTCAAAACCAGCAAACCAGCTGAACGCCACAGAAAAAGAGCAGCTCGCTGTCAGCTATGCTGCCTTTGTCCTCTCCGGCCAAGGTGCTCAAGTTACTGTTGATAATATTAACAACGTTCTCAAGGCTGCAAACTTAACTGCATCTGCAGGCTTAGTCAAGGCTTTCGCAAAAACTCTCGCTACTAGAAGCGTCAGTGATTTCTTCGGCTCAGTCGGAGGAGGCTCTGCTGAGGAGGCCAAGGGTGCAAAGACCGAGGATAAGAAAAAAGACGAAAAGAAGGAAGAAAAGAAGGACGATAAGAAGGATGCAAAGGGTAAGGCTGCTCCCCCACCACCACCACCTGCAGCTGAATAGTAAGAAGTCGGAATGGGTGATTTGTTCGGTTGAGAAATCAATTATTCTACATTATAACATTAACATAAATATATTAGAGTGCTGAAAAATTGTCAGGCAGATTCCCCGCCCAGCATCTTGAGCTTCATCTCAATCGCCTCCATATACATATTGTCTAGCTCTTCATCTATCAGTACATTATTAAGTTTTGCCTTCTGTTCTCTCATTTTGGCCTTACGCTCTAGCTCGCTAGCATAATCTAGAATCTTTTGAGTACGCTCTGGCTCTGTCATATTTTTATTGTTTTTCAAGTTTTCAAGGACGTTTTGTGTTTTTTTACCCTTGCTATTCTTTTTTAACTCTTCAAGATAGTTGATTGGTTTAACTATTTTAAACTCCTTCTCTTCTTCTTCGTTTTCTGTTTTTTTCTTAGAAGGGTCGATCTGTCCCTTTGAGAACTGTAGATATTTCAATCCTAGCTCTCTAAGATCTTCTGTTTTTGGACTTTGAACTGCTGATTTGTTTTTTTCGCTAATCTCTTTTGTTTTCTTTTCATCAATTTCGGGTTTAAAGTTTTGCCTAACATACTCACTATACTTTTTTAGCTTATCTTTCATTTATTTAACTTGTTCAAGCTCTTACTCATGTTTTTCGTCTTCGTACGTTTTTTGTTGGTTCTTGGTTTTCTCGTACCAACGCGATTTATAAAATTTATTAGGTTCATTGATGTATCGATTTATCTAGGATTTATCAACAACTCTACTTCTTTCACTTTTTATCTTATCAATTTTCTCAAGATGCAGCTCAAACTCACTCCTTGATAATGGTTTGTGAAATGAGCGAATTTCTGCTAGTTTTTTCTTTCTCTCTTCAAGGATGTTTTGCTAGTGCTATTTAAATTTCTACGATATTCTGTCGGACAATATTTTTTACTCCATTTTCATTTTTAACTCTTTGCTTTGATTTTAAAATTCAATCCTTTTGTTCTTTCTGACGACTTCTAGTGATTCAGCCCTTTTCAATATTTATTATTTTCGCTTTTGTTTATTCTATTATTATTTTTTTCTCTGTTATTACGATAATTTTGCTTGTATATCCTTATCTTTTTCCAATTATTCGTTTATTTTTTGTTATCGTTTCTTCTCTAGGTCCTTTCTTGCTTTGATCATCTGGCTGACAAACTTCAATCTTTATTAGTCATTAATTTTGGTTGATTTTTTATCAGGCTACGTAAGCTACTCAATTCTACTATCAATCAGTTTTAAGTTTTTCTACAGGCTCTTCTTCAAATACCTCATCTACATCGTATATAATGTACATTTTCTGCTTAGATTTTGGACACGTTTTCATTTTTCTTATGCTCGATTATGTCGCTGGTTTCCTTGACATGAAAAGTGCCAGCTTTTATCCTCTACTAATAATTTGTTTATGCAAGCTTCAAATAGTTAGCGACTGTTTGTCCTTTGCCTTCGTGCTTGCCCAACAGCTTTTTCAAGTACTCCTGCTCGTGTTACTTGTCTACTACAGAGGCCATGTAATAAAATTAAATATATGAAAAATACATATCAAAGATCATTGTCGATCATGTTGTGAACGAGCTCTTAACAGTGCCAATCCGTTGCTAGTCTCTCCATTTCATCATCGGTCAGGTACATTTGCTCGTACATGATCTTAATGCACAGCTATATACCCTTAATAGTGTTATCACTTAACTTTTTATGCAGCAGCTCTAGTACCTGCTG
>APMI01006012.1_pt1 | contig 24807 bp, 25 predicted proteins | sample 667938 | NCBI WGS metagenome assembly APMI01 (sample SAMN01084076, study PRJNA167559) | wastewater metagenome | biome: Wastewater | place: Denmark: Ejby Moelle, Odense | collected 2011-11-28
AACAACCAGGGCCGCAACGATGCTTGGCGGAACCAGCAGGGTCGCAACGACAACCGCTGGAACGGCAACAACAACTATCGTCCCGACCGGAACTGGAACGGCAATCGTGCCTGGACCCGCGACTGGCGCCGTGACCAGCAGTACGACTGGCAGCGTTACCGCTATTCGAACCGCGACCTGTTCCGTGCCCGGCCCTATTACGCGCCACGCGGCTGGGGCTATGGATACCAGCGCTTCTCGATCGGGTTCACGCTGAGCAGCATCCTGTTCGACCAGCAATATTGGATCGACGATCCGTACGAGTACCGCCTGCCCCCGGCATATGGTCCGTACCGCTGGGTCCGCTACTATGACGATGTCCTGCTCGTCGACATCAGGACCGGACAGGTCGTCGACGTGATCAACGACTTCTTCTGGTAATTTCCACTCCAACGCGCTTATCCCTCGCCCGACAGGGCGGGGGATAGGTTTGTAAGGGCGATGTCGGACACACGACTGGCGGAAATCGGCAAGGCGACGGCGGCGCGGTTGAAGAAGCAACCGGGCGTCCAGGTCGTCAACGGCATCGGTTTCGACATCTACATCCGCCAGGGGTTCCTGACCCCGCAGGAATGTGGCGGTCTGATCGCGATGATCGACGCCGACCGGAAACCCTCCGAACTTCTCTCGACCGACGCCGATCCGACCTTTCGCACCTCCGAAAGCTGCGACCTCGACCGCTGGCACCCCTATGTCGGGGCGATCGACGCGCGGGTCTGTCACTTCATGGGGATGAAGGAACGCCAGGGCGAAACGCTGCAGGGGCAACGCTATGCCGTGGGCCAGCAGTTCAAGGCGCATCATGACTTCTTCCACACCGACCAGCCCTATTGGCCCGGCGAACGCACGCGCGGTGGACAGCGCAGCTGGACGGCGATGATCTACCTCGACGAACCGGCAGGCGGCGGCGAGACGCATTTTCCCAATGCGGGTTTCAAGATTTCGCCAAGGACCGGCATGCTGCTCGCGTGGAACAACATGAATGCCGACGGCAGCCCCAACCCGCAGTCGATGCACGAAAGCCTGCCCGTGACGGCGGGGATCAAGAACATCGTGACCAAATGGTATCGCGAACGGTTTTGGGTCTAGGAAAATTGCCCGGATCGGCCGATGTCGTTTCGCGCACGTTCCACCTTACATCTTGCTGACGATTGCATTCCCCGCGCGTTCAGGCCGACTCACCTAGACCTCTGTTCGTCCCTTCCGGGACATGTGAAGGAGAAGATACATGCGTAAGACCATTCTGGCCGGGCTGCTGGCCGCCACGCTCGCCCCGGTGGCGGCACAGGCGCAGTCGCCGATCACCCCGTTCGAGCGCCGCGAGCTTCGCGACGACCGCCGCGACATCCGCGAGCAGCAGCGCGACCTCAATCGCGCCTATCGCTACGGTGACAAGGGCGATGTCCGCAAGGAGCAGCGCGACGTCCGCGATGCCCGGCGCGAATATCGCGAAGACGCGCGCGACGCACGCCGTGACTGGGGCCGTGACGACTGGCGCGCCTATCGCGGCCAGAACCGCAACCTGTATCGCGGTGGCGGCTGGCGGTCGGACTATCGCTACCAGCAGTTCGGCGTCGGTGCGCGTCTGGGCGCAGGGTATTATTCGCAGCGTTACTGGATCAGCGATCCGTGGCGTTACCGCCTGCCGCCGACCGGTTTCGGCCAGCGTTGGGTCCGGTTCTATAACGACGTCCTGCTGGTCGATACCCGCAGCGGCCGCGTGATCGACGTCATCCGCGGATTCTACTGGTAAACTACGACGGCGGGGCCGATGCACAGCGCATCGGTCCCGCTTGCCTGGCGTGAACGCTGTGCTAGCAGGGCAACACACCAATTGCCCGGAGCACACCTTCCCATGCGTTCGCACCTCTTCCCCGTTTTCGCTTCGCTGATCGCCATTTCCGCACCGCTGGTTGCAGCGACGCCCGCGCAGCAGTTGCAGCAGCTGTTCAAGGACAGCGACGAAGCGCAGCTGAAGCGCCAGCCGATCTTCGCCCTGTTCCGTGGCGACCTGCGCTACGCCGACCGGCTGGGCGATTTCTTTTCGGACGCCGCGACGGAGGCCAACTACCAGGCCGACAAGACCGATCTTGCTGGCCTCGCGCGGATCGACCGGTCGAAGCTGAATCCGACCGACCAGATCGCCTACGACACGTTCAAGCGGAACACCGAACTCGACATGGCCGGCCTGACCCCCGCCATGCGCGCGCTGCGTGACGTACGCCCGATCGACCATTTCTTCGGTGCGCATACTTTCTATCCCGACATCGCTTCGGGACAGGGTGCGGCACCGTTCAAGACGGTCGTCGACTATGAAAACAACATCAAGCGCCACCGCCAGTTCGCCGCACAGCTGGACGTCGCGATCGCGCGCTTCCGCGAGGGGATGAAGACCGGCGTCACGCAACCCAAGCTGGTCGTGCGCAACGTCATCGACCAGCTGGACCTGCAGCTGAAGGGCGGCGTCGATGCATCGCCCTATCTGGGGCCCCTCAAGAAATTCCCGGAAAGCTTTTCGGCGGCCGACAAGGCGCGGCTGACGACGGAGACGACAGCCGCGGTGCGTGACGGCATTTTCCCCGCCTACACCCGCCTGCGCGATTTCCTGCGCGACGAATATCTGCCGGTCGCACGCGAAGGCGTCGGCCTCGTCCACATGAAAGGCGGGATCGAACTCTACAAATATCTGATCGAATCCAACACGACGCTGCCGCTGACGCCCGACTATGTCCACAACCTGGGTCTGTCGGAAGTCGCGCGCATCACCAAGCAGATGGAGGACATCAAAACCAAGACCGGCTTCAAGGGGACGCTGGCCGAATTCTTCGAATACATCCGCACCGATCCGAAGTTCAAATTCGCGTCGCGCGAAGCCATGCGGGAAGAATTCCTGACGATCGGCAAGAAGGTCGACCTGCGCGTCCGCGAGCAGTTTTCGACCATCCCCAAATCGCCGCTCGAAATTCGCCCGGTCCCCGAATATCGCGAAAAGACCGACGCCGGCGGCAGTTACCAGCAGGGTACACCCGACGGATCGCGGCCGGGCGTGTTCTTCTACAACGCCTATGACCTGCCCTCGCGGTCGCTGCCCGAAAGCGAGACGCTGTACCTGCACGAAGCAGTGCCAGGGCATCACTTCCAGATCAGCCTGGCGCAGGAAAACACGGCGCTCCCGTCGTTCATGCGCTTCGGCGGTAATACGGCCTTCGCAGAGGGCTGGGGCCTTTATGCCGAAACCCTGTGGCCCGAATTGGGCATGGAAACCGATCCGTACCAGCGGTTCGGCGGGCTGAACGACGAGATGCTGCGCGCGATGCGACTGGTCGTCGACAGCGGCATCCACGCCAAGGGTTGGACCCGCGACCAGTCGATCGACTACATGCTCAAGAATTCGGGCATGAGCCGCACCGACGCGACCGCCGAAGTCGAGCGTTATATCGCGATCCCCGGACAGGCGCTTGCATACAAGGTCGGCCAGCTGACGATCTCGCGGCTGAAAGCCAAGGCGCAGGCCGCACTCGGCGCGAGGTTCGATCCGCGGAAGTTCCATGCGCAGGTGCTGATGACCGGCGCGCTGCCGATGACGGTGCTGGAGGCGAAGATCGACGCGTGGATCAAGGCAGGCGGGCAGTAAGGCGCGCTTTCGACAATTGGGTCGGATATCGCTATTCGACCCAATTGCCGACATTCGGGATGTGAGTAGTATCGGCAAATGCAAACTGAACTCTCGCCGACGCGGCACGCCCAGGTAGAGGGCCGCGACGTCTTCGTATTCGACGGACTGATAGCGGATGGTGAACTCGGCAGTTACGCCGAAGCACTCGGGCGCGCGTCGTTCACGCGCACCGAATTCGCAAAGCCCGAGACCGCCGACTATAAGCATTGGGCCAGCGAGATGCCGCTCGCGAACGTGGTTCAGTTGCCGCTGTGGCCCGCGACCCAGAGTGCCATCGCTTATGCACGGCCGGGCGAATCCTATCGGCCGTATCGAGCGTATACGAATTACGCCGCGTACGGCGACATGCTCTACACGCACGTCGATTGCGCGCCCGATCAGCGCGAGCTCACCGCACTTTGGTTCCTGTCGGCTCGCTGGGAGCCGGAGTGGGGCGGCGAGACCATGTTCTTCGACGCGTCGGGCGACGCGATGTTCTGCGCGAGCCCCAGACCGGGACGGCTCGTTCTCTTTGATGGCGCGATCCCGCATGTCGGTCGCCCGCCATCCCGCATCTGTTACGCGCCGCGATACAGCTTCGCGATCAAGCTCAGTCCGGTGGCGGCTACTTGAACGCGCTCCGGAGCGCTGTGGCCGCTGTCCATCCAATCCGGGCTTATTAGGCTGCGGAACCCGCCGTGGCGAAGCCACGGCGTCGGTCGGGGCTGCTGGCCCCGCCGGCCGATCGGGTTCCCGGAAGCTGGAAATAGCTCCGCTATTTCCGCGCGGAACCCGATATGAAAAAGGTTGCCGGAGCGTCTGCCCCGGCAACCCTTTGCATGGTCAGCGGCTTGGAGATGAATCTCAAGCCCGGGAGACCATGGCCGCTTTCAAACAACACCTTATCGTCATGCCGCAAGGCATGAGCAGCGAGGTGTTAGGCGACTGACTCCCGAACGAAATTCTCCGTGCCACAAGCTGAACCATGAGACATCGGATCACCTCCTTTCGCTAAGCGCCGTGACCAACGCCGGTCACGAACCGGAATCTGAATCATCCCGAGTCGCACCGCAAGGACTTGTGGAAAAAAAATTTAGCCGTCATTATTCGACGCTCGCGCTGCGTCGTTTTCGACCTTCGTTTCAGGCGCGGCAATCCTCGACAACTCGGGTGAATTCGGGCCAGACAGGATAGGCGCGTTCGACACCGTCGATCAGCACGCCGAACCGTCCCCGGCTGAATGCCAGCGCATCGAGAATGGGATCGCGTGCATTCAGGCGAACCGTCGCGAAAGTTCCGCTTCCCTCTGCCGCGACGCTCTTCACCAGCGACGTTGCGCGCAGCGTGACCATGCCACCTGTTGCCGGTCCCGACCGCGAGATCATCAGGGAGATGCCGCGCGTCTCGCGATCGCACTGGATGGCGAGGATCGCGGCCTGCGGCGTCACGCCGAACCGTGCCGCGCTGCCGGAGGGCGTGGCGGCATAACTCCACAGGCCGGGTTCGACACCGGTATCGGCCGGTGGGCCGGGCGGCGTCGTAACGGGCGGCGGCGCCACGGTCACGAGCGCTGGCGGGGGCGCGGGAGGGGGCGTCCGCGTGACAGGCGCGACGCAGTTGGTCAGCAGGACCATCGGCAGGAGAACGAGCGGAACACGACGCATCCAAGGCGGCCTATTGCCGATAAGCGCACGGGGCAAGTCGCGCGGCTTGCTGCGACCGCGCGCTTCGTCGCATAACCGCCACGGGCTGTGAGCCAACAGGGGAGCGGGAATGGCAATCGATACCAGGCGGCTGCGCTCGATTGTCGGGGGTTCGGCGGGCAATCTGGTCGAATGGTACGACTGGTACGCCTATACCAGTTTCAGCCTTTATTTCGCGGCATCGTTCTTTCCAAAGGGCGATGCGACGGCGCAACTGCTGTCGACGGCCGCCATTTTCGCCGTGGGGTTCCTGATGCGGCCGATCGGCGCATGGATCATGGGCGTGTACGGCGACCGGCACGGCCGCAAGGCGGGCCTCGCGCTGTCGGTGGCGTTGATGGCTGGCGGGTCGATCATGATCGCAGTCGCGCCGACCTATGCGCAATTGGGCGTGTTCGCGCCCTTGTGGCTGTTGACCGCGCGATTGCTGCAGGGACTGTCGGTCGGCGGCGAATACGGGACGAGCGCGACCTATTTGTCCGAAATGGCGACCGACAATCGCCGCGGGTTCTGGTCGAGCTTCCAATATGTGACGCTGATCGGCGGCCAACTGCTGTCACTGACCGTGCTGCTCATCCTGCAGGCGACGATGTCGGAGGCCGACCTGACGAACTGGGGCTGGCGGCTTCCGTTCCTGGTCGGGGCTGCGCTGGCCGTCATCGTCTACATACTGCGCCGCGGCCTTGCCGAAACCGATGCATTCCGCGCGCAGTCCGCCGATCGTCCCGCATCGACGCCCGGCAATCTGTGGCGCGACCATCCGCGCCTGTTCATGATCGTCGCGGTGGTCAGCGCGGGCGGAAGCCTGAGCTTCTACGCTTTCACCACGTACCTTCAAAAATTTCTCGTCAATACCGCCGGGCTGTCGAAGGCGAGCTCGACCGAGACGATGACACTGGCCCTTGTCGTCTTCATGCTGCTGCAGCCGGTCTGGGGCGCCATCAGCGACCGGGTCGGGCGCAAGCCGCTGCTGCTGCTGTTCAGCATCGGTGTCGGGATCGTGGCCGTTCCGGTGTTTTCCGCGCTGTCGACGGTGCAAAGCGCAAGCGCGGCCTTCGGCCTGACGCTCATTCCGCTCACACTGCTCGCCGCCTACACATCGATCGGCGCGGTATTCAAGGCGGAACTGTTCCCGCCGCACATCCGCACGCTCGGCGTCGCACTGCCCTATGCCATCGGCAACGCGTTGTTCGGGGGAACCGCCGAATATGTCGCCCTGTGGTTCAAGGACATCGGTCACGAGAGCATTTTCTACTGGTATGTGACTGCGATGCTCGCGGCGGCGACAATCGCCTTCCTGATGCTTCCCGAAACCAAAAGCCGCGATCTCGTTTCGGGCTGACGGGCGACCAGCAAAGCAAAGGGCCGATTCCCTGACGGAACCGGCCCCGTTACTTGCGACCCCGAAGGGTAAGGCTTTTAGGCCGCGGCCAGCGTCTTGCTGCGCCGGCGACGGGCAGCCGCACCGATCATGCCGAAGCCGCCGATCATCATCGCCCAGGTTGCGGGCTCAGGCACGGCAACCGCACGGTTCCAGCCGATCACGTCGAACGCACGGAGGTCGTTCTCACTGATCGACAGCAATTCGCCGCGCGCAGCTGTCGGATCCATGATGCCGATGCCCAGATTGTCCTTCCAATGGCTGGCCTGCTGGCCGTCGCCCCAGGTACGTCCGGTCGAGAAGCCCGGTCCCTGCGTCGCGCAGCCGTCGATCGAGAAGAACTTCGCGCGCGTGTCTGCCGTGAAGTCGACGACGCCCTGCTGGCAGCTCGCGGCCGAATAACGGAACATGTCGAGCGACGTGGCATAGGTGAACGCATTGTCCGGGAAGAACGTGCCGGTGCTGTTGATGTCGAGGATATCTACACCGCTGACGAAGCCCAGCGCATGACCGATTTCATGCGTCGCGACACCGACGAAGTCGAACTGGCCGGCGGTGATGCCGTCGCTGGGATCGAAGTCGAAATCGAACAGCGTGCTGAAGGTAACGGATCCGTCGCATGCCGAGGTGCATGCGCCGACGACCGTGCCCGCGACATTGGTGCCCAGCGCCTTCACGTTCGCCGAATTCAGGCGAACGGTCTGGTTGTTCGCATCACCGTCATTGTCGAGATACGGCGTTGCCGAACCTGCGCCATTCGGGTTGTTCGACGTACGGTTCAGCAGCATGTTGAACGTGGAACCCGTCGCCAGGCTGGCAACAGCCGAAGCGTCGTCCGCGCTCGTCGCATCCGCAGCCAGCGCGGCACGGAATGACGAATAGCTATAGAAGCTTGCGCTCGATGCCGTGCTGCCGAGAATGCCGGTACCCAGCGCTGCCGTACCCACAGTCAGGTTGATCGTGATGTTATCGGTAAAAACCGCCGACCAGCGTGCGGCAGCCGCCTGGAATGCGTTCTGTGCCTGTACACTCGTGCCCGGGATGTAGGTCAGGTTGAACGTCAGCGCGGCATTTGCCGGCGCCGTCGCCGTAACCAGCGCCGCGGCGCCGATCAGATAACGGGAAAGCTTTCCCAGTCGCGATTTCTTCATGTTATTTTGCCCCTATAAACGTCCGAAGCGCAGGGGCCGGATACCCGCTATCGCTTCGATGAACCGAAAATTAACGGAGGCCTGCGTTCCCGCAAGCCCCTGTTTTGGCTGAAATCTGCGGTTTGTCGCATTCTGGGACGTGCGGTTATTTCTTTCCGAGCAGTTCGATCACGGCGCGCGTCATGGCTTCAGATCCGAGTGTGATCGTCGGTTCAGGAGCGATCTTGAACAGCGGAGAATGATGGCCCGCGATCGGCGGCCCGCCCTTCGCAGCGGCATCGATCCACGCCTGCGGCGTTCCGCCGACCGCGAAATAATAACCCTTCACGCCGCTGTCCGGCTGGACCAGCCAGGCGAAATCCTCCGCGCCCATGTTGCGCTGCTCGAACGGCACGACGACACCCGCACCGAGGCTGTTCGAGAGCGACGCGTTCAGGCGGCGCGCAAGTACCGTGTCGTTGATCGTCGTCGGTGTGGACTCCACAACCTTCACGTCCGGCATCTGCGCATCGGTCAGGCTGTTCGCGCGGCCGATGCCGGCAGCGACGTCACGGATCGCCTGGATCAGTTCGGCTCGCGTCTTTTCATCATTGGCGCGGACGGTGATGCCCAGGTCCGCCCGGTCCGAAATGATGTTGTTCTTGGTTCCCGCATGAAAACTGCCGACCGTGATGACGCCGGGCAGCAGCGGCGATTTCTCGCGCGCGATGACACCCTGCAACGCGACGACGATCTGTGACGCGATATAGACCGGATCCTTGCCCAGGTGAGGCGCGGCGCCGTGCGTGCCGACGCCCTTGACCGTCAGTTCTATGCTGTCGGCCGAACTGTACTGGATCGTCTCCGACGCCGCGATATGCCCCGTGGGCAGTTCGGCCGCGACGTGGAATGCCAGTGCATATTCGGGTTTCGGGAAGCGCGTGTAGAGCCCGTCCTTCACCATCGCCTCCGCGCCGCCGATGCGTTCTTCGGCGGGCTGGATGATCATGACGACCGTGCCCTGCCACTTGTCTTTCAGGCGCGCCAGCTGGCGTGCGGTGCTCACCATCGCCGTGATATGCGTGTCGTGACCGCACGCGTGCATGACGGGCTGCACGACACCCTCGCGGTTGGCCATCGTGACTTTTGATGCATTGGGAAGGCCCGATTTCTCTTCGACAGGAAGCCCGTCCATGTCGGCGCGCAGCAGCACTGTCGGTCCGTTACCGTTCTTCAGGACCGCGACCACACCGGTTCCACCGACCTTTTCCGTGACCACGACGCCCGGCACGGCGCGCAACTCCTGCGCCATGCGTGCCGCCGTCTTGACCTCGACATAGGAAAGTTCAGGATTGCGGTGGAAATAGTCCCACAGGCCGCCGAGTGACTTGTCATAATCGGCCTTGATCGCCGCCTTCAGATCGTCGGCAAACGCCGGGGTCGACAGCGACGCGCACATCGCGGCACCCAGGAACAAAGGCAGCGTTTTCTTGATCATGAACATTCTCCGATTTTTTCTGCCTTGTGCGTACCGGCGACGGTCAGGCGTTGCGTGGCGCCACTCGGGCTCGTGGCGGTGATGACGACGTCGATATCCATATCGACGTACTGCGGCGTGTAATTTCCCTTGACCTTGATCCAGCTGTCCGCCGTTTCGCTCGCAACCGCAGCCGCGATGCCAGGACAGGTTCCCTCAGCGGAAATCTGTCCATTCGCAATTGCCGCCGTCTTCAGGTTACAGACGCCACGCTTCAGGTTCATCAATTCGATCACACGGCTGCCCGAATGCACAACAGGCTGGGCGCATGTGGTTTCGGTCTTGTCCGCGGGCAGTTCATCGCGGAGCCTGTCGATCGTCAGCCCATCCAGCCGCGGCGTCCCGAACGTGGTGCTGAGACGCCACATTCCCCGCTCGAGCGTCACGCCTTCGCTATCAAAACCGTCCGGCTCGGGCATACATCCGGCAACCAAGAGCAGTGCACCGACCGGCAGCAACCTCAAGCCTTGCATTTAGCCCCCGCAGTTTGCTGCCCCAATTCGACTGGATTCCTACTTGTTTTCGTCACCCGTGCATTCGCCGGTGCGCCTCGCATCCATGGTCATCTTGATCGACATCCCGGCCATCGGCCCCTTCTGGCCTGAGCCGGTGGATTCGACGGTCATCTGATAGGTGTCGGGGCTGTAGCTGCCCTTCATGACCATCGTGCGGTCCTGCCCGCCGGCCTTGCACACCATTTTCGCATCGAGCTGTCCGTTGGCCATGGTGAAATGGTCATAGGTGCAGTCGCGCTGCCCGCCGAAGAAATTGCCTTTCGGCGCCTTGGCCTCCTCTGGGGTCAGGCAGCTGACCATCGCCTTGGTCGGCATCCGCTCCTTCATCTTTTCGGCCATTCCCGCAGGCGCGCCGGGCATGGTGATGTCGCTGATCTTCATCGTGGCTTCCCAGCGGCCCGGCGAGACGAACTGGCCGCTGGCCGCGGCTTCCGCCACCTTGTTCGAAACTTCCGCCATCGAAGCGTTCGTTGCCGTGACGGTGGGCGAGGAATTGCAGGCGGCAAGCGCCACCGGGACCAGAACAACAAAGCGTTTCACGACAATTCCCCTCGCTCGTTTCGCGTGGGGCAGGACCATATCGCTTTGCAGCCGCAATTCAATTCGCGTCGGCAGCCGAGTCGGGAAGGCTCTCCTCGCGCTTGCGAAGCGTGGTCGTGATCCGTTTTTCGATGGCGTCGAGCATGCCGTAGCGCCGCCGGTATTCGGCACGCTTGTTCGGGCGGATTGCCTCATAGTTGCGCCGTTGCGGTGCGACAGGCAGTTCGAAAAATCCGCTCTCAATTGGCTTGCCCCGGCGATCCCGCCAGACGGCATCATAGCTCATGACGACAGGATCGACCTCTCGTGCCCGCAAATAAGCGCTGCGGTGAACGCGCGCCTTGTCGGCGATCGCATAAATGTGCGCCACGCCATAATAGCGGCACAGGATCCGGAAGGTTTCGATCAGCAGGTCACGCGGTCGCATTCCATTCGACAGTCGCGTCAAACGGCGATTTGTCGACGACGCCTTCTCATCGGCGCCGCCCTGCAGGCCACCGACATAAACGACAAGCTGTCCGTCGATATGACCGAATGTGAACGAAAGGCTGAAAACCAGTGTCTCTCCTTCAACCAACGCGAGGGACAACAGGCCTTCGCGAGTAAGCCAGCGCGGCGTTGCCAGTTCGATATGCAGGCCCGGCGATATCGATGGAAGTTCGACAAGCCGCCGGTAGTCGTGATCGGCAACGTCCAGCGGCCAGCCGGTTTTCTCGACATAGTTGCAGTGATCGATAATCGCGTCGAACCGGCGTGAGGCGGTCCATAGCGCCGACACGAACGGCGTCAGCACCATGCCGAACAATTCGGGACGCTGGCGGCTGAGCCGCCCCAAGTGGCTTTCGCGGTCGGCAGAATAGACACGGCGGATCGATCCGAAGTTCCGGATCGACAGTGCGAACACCTGCGCCAGCGTTACCGGACCGGCCGCAAGAAAACGCTTAATCATGCCTCGCACCGAACGGTGCGTTCACCAACTCCGCCAAGTGGTCCGGAGCGGGTGTTTGCGAATCCGACAATCCGTTCCCCTGAATAGATGCCCTTGTTTGCCCACGGAAACTCCTACGTCACAAAAGTGACAGGACAAAAGCAAAAGGACGTCCCTCTATGGCACTCTAACTGTGCCGAAAGAGTCCTGTGGCGGGCGTAATTCATACGTTCGAAAATCGCATTGGTTGCGTGCCCCGGGCAGAATCGCATGTCGCTTTCGCCTCTCATCCGACACTGGAATATCCGCCGCATCGACCGCATATCATAGTCATGGCAATCCAGATCCGCACCTCGCTGGAAGAACCGGAAACCGGGCAGGAGTTCGTCCCACATCGCCCCGAGCGGCCCCCGAAGGTCGAAGGCGGCAAGAGGTTCAAGGTCGTCAGCGACTATAGTGCGGCGGGCGACCAGCCGACCGCAATCGCAGAACTCGTCGAAACCGCGAAAGCGGGCGAGCGCAACCAGGTGCTGCTGGGCGTCACCGGTAGCGGCAAGACCTTCACCATGGCGCGCGTCATCGAGGAATTGCAGCGGCCCGCACTGATCCTCGCCCCCAACAAGATCCTCGCGGCCCAGCTCTATGGCGAGATGAAATCATTCTTCCCCGAGAACGCGGTCGAATATTTCGTCAGCTATTACGACTATTACCAGCCAGAGGCGTATGTGCCGCGGTCGGACACCTACATCGAGAAGGAAAGCTCGGTGAACGAGGCGATCGACCGGATGCGGCATTCCGCAACCCGGTCGCTCCTTGAACGCGACGACGTGCTGATCGTGGCGTCGGTTTCGTGCCTTTACGGCATCGGGTCGGTCGAAACCTATTCCGCGATGATCTTCGACCTGAAGAAGGGGCAGACGGTCGAGCAGTCGGAGATCATCCGCAAGCTGGTCGCGCTCCAGTACAAGCGCAACGACGCCGCGTTCCAGCGCGGCAATTTCCGTGTGCGCGGCGACAATCTCGAACTCTTCCCGTCGCATTATGAAGACAGCGCATGGCGCATCAGCTTCTTCGGTAACGAGATCGAGGAGATCGTCGAATTCGACCCGCTGACGGGCAAAAAAGCCGCGTCACTCGATTATGTCCGCGTCTACGCCAATAGCCACTACGTCACGCCCGGTCCGACGATGAAACAGGCGATGGAGGCGATCAAGCATGAACTTTCGGAACGGCTGAAGGAACTGGTAATCGAGGGCAAGCTGCTCGAGGCGCAGCGGCTTGAGCAGCGGACGAATTTCGACCTGGAGATGATCGCCGCCACTGGAAGTTGCGCGGGCATCGAGAATTACAGCCGCTTCCTGACCGGGCGCCTGCCCGGCGAACCGCCGCCGACCTTGTTCGAGTACCTCCCCGAAAACGCGCTGCTGTTCGTCGACGAGAGCCATGTGACCATCGGCCAGGTCAACGGCATGTCGCGCGGCGACCACCGGCGCAAACTGACGCTCGCCGAATATGGCTTCCGTCTGCCGTCTGCGATCGACAACCGGCCGCTGCGCTTCAACGAGTGGGACGCGATGCGCCCGCAGACCGTGTGCGTCTCTGCGACGCCCGGCCCATGGGAAATGGAACAGTCGGGCGGCGTCTTTGCCGAACAGGTCATTCGTCCGACCGGGCTCATCGACCCGCCGGTCGAGATCAAGCCGGTCGAGGACCAGGTCGACGACTGTATCAACGAGATCCGCAAGACCACCGAAGCGGGATACCGCACGCTCGTCACCACGCTGACCAAGCGCATGGCGGAAGATCTGACCGAGTATCTGCACGAAGCGGGGATCAAGGTCCGCTACATGCATTCCGACGTCGAGACGCTGGAGCGCATCGAGCTGATCCGCGATCTGCGGCTGGGCGTCTATGATGTGCTGATCGGCATCAACCTGTTGCGCGAAGGTCTCGACATCCCGGAATGCGGGCTCGTCTGCATCCTCGATGCCGACAAGGAAGGGTTCCTGCGTAGCGAAACATCACTGATCCAGACCATCGGCCGTGCCGCGCGCAACGTCGATGGGCGGGTCATCCTGTACGCCGATCGCATGACCGGCAGCATGGAACGCGCGATCCGAGAAACCGACCGCCGCCGCGAAAAGCAGCTCTCCTATAATACCGAAAACGGCATCACGCCGGAAACGATCAAGCGCAATATCGGCGACGTCATCAGCCATATGTCGAGCCGTGATCAGGTGACGGTCGAGATCGACGAGGACCGCCCGCACATGGTCGGCCACAACCTTCGCGCCTATATCGAGGAACTCGAGAAGAAGATGCGCAAGGCCGCGGGCGATCTGGAGTTCGAGGAAGCCGGCCGTCTGCGCGACGAAATCCGGTCGCTGGAGGCCGAGGAACTGGGCCTTCCGGGGCAGGAGGTATCGCGTGCGCCGATCATGGGCCGCAGCAACGAAGGAAAGCCCGGGACACGCAAGGACCGGTTCGGAAAGGTGCAGCGGAAGTGGGGCGGGAAACGCTGACAGTTTGAGCGCAAGGTCCGGGACGACCGCACGAGCGGCTGGTGCGATGACAGCAACATGACCGGCGATCTTGCGACCCTGAATACCGACGGCTGGGCGATCCTGCCGCGCCTGTTGACGCCCGACGCATGCAACGACGTGCAAGCGATGTGGGATACACTCCCCCTCTTTCGCAGCGAAGTGAACATGGCACGTCATGGCTTTGGACAGGGGCTTTACCGCTATTTCGCCGACCCACTCCCGAGCCCAGTCGCGGCGCTACGGAGCGACCTTTATCCGGCGCTCGCGGCGATCGCTAATCGATGGACGCAGACCCTGGGAACCCGACAAAGCTATCCGGAAACCCACGCGGAGTACCGCGCCCGGTGCCATGCCGCCGGACAGACGCGGCCGACGCCGCTGCTGTTGCGCTATGGGCCGGGCGACTGGAACGCGCTGCATCAGGATCTCTATGGCGAGCATGTCTTCCCGCTGCAGGTCGCGATCTTGCTATCAGAGCCGGAGCGTGACTTCACCGGCGGCGAGTTCGTCCTGACAGAGCAGCGCCCGCGGATGCAGTCGCGCGCGGCAGTGGTACCGCTAAGGCAGGGCGATGCCGTCGTCTTCCCGGTGCGTGAGCGGCCGGTACAGGGATCGAAAGGGCCGTACCGTGTCCAGATGCGCCACGGCGTCAGCAAGCTGCACAGTGGCGAGCGCTTCACGCTCGGCATCATCTTCCACGACGCGCCCTAGGCGTTCGAGCGCTTCCTGAGCGCCAGTCCGTAGATGACCAGCGCGATTGCGGCGAAGATGAACCATTGCACCGCATAGGCGCGGTGGTTGTTCGGCACGTTTTCCGGGTTCGGCGGGGCGCTGGCGGCCAGGCCCGGTGCCGGCACATCGGCGACCAGCATCGGGCGCAGTACCGGCGCCTTGCCGAATGCGGCAGCGATAACACTCGAATGATTGGGTTCGGTCGTGATCAGCCCGTCGACAGTGCCGCCGGTCCATTTGGGCGCGAACTTCGGATCGGCGGTGAGACCCATGTCGGCAAGCAGGCCAGGCCCCTCGGCACCCGTGCGGCATTCGGCGATCTGGCGGTATCCGGGCTGCCCGGTCGGCGTCTGTCCCGCCTCCACGCGCCATTTGACGACAGACAAGCATGTCGCCGACGATTTGCGGAACATCGCATCCGGCGCGACCGGCCCCAGCTTCGGGAAAGCCATCGGCGGTTTCGCAAGGTTGCTTTGGTATTGCGCGATCAGCGCGTCCTTCCATGTCGCGCGCTGCAACTGCCAGACGCCGAGACCGGCCATTATGGCGACGGCGATCGCGACCACGATGGTCGGGATGACGGGAATGCGCTTCATGGCGCCAACCTCCCCTCGCGCGCGGCGTTGCGGTATTCGGAAGTCAGCAACATCCCCTTCGCCAGCCGCAGGCCGCCGAGGACCAGCGCCAGGGTAACCGCGGGCCAGATCAGGATATGGACCCAGAACGGCGGGCCGACCGCCAATTCGAGCGTCACCGCACCGAGCACGACGACAGCCCCGACGATCAGCGTCAGGAACGCCGCGGGTCCATCGCCCACATTGAACAACGAATAGTCGAGGCCGCACGCTCCGCATTTCGGCGCGAAGGAAACCAGGCCGTCGAACAGGGTCTTCGCACCGCACCGCGGGCATGCCCCTTTCAGGGCATCACCCGCCGATGCGGTGAGCAAACTCATCCCCCGTGAACCGGTGCGCCCCAGCCGCCCCAGACATAGACGGCCATGAACAGGAACAGCCACACGACGTCGACGAAGTGCCAGTACCAGGCCGCCGCTTCGAAACCGAAATGCTGGCGCGGTGTGAACTCGCCCTTGTATGCGCGGATGAGGCAAACGATCAGGAAGATCGTGCCGATCAGCACGTGAAAGCCGTGGAAGCCGGTCGCCATGAAGAACGACGACGAATAATTGATGCCCTTAAAAGGGAACGGCGCATGCGCATATTCATACGCCTGGATCGACGAGAACAACACGCCGAGCAGGATCGTCGCCCACAGACCGGTTTTCAGGCCCTTGCGATCCCCATGGATCAGCGCGTGGTGCGCATAGGTAACCGTCGTGCCCGAGCACAGCAGGATCAGCGTATTGAGCAGCGGCAGGTGGAAGGCATCGATGACTTCCAGGCCCTTCGGCGGCCACTGCGTCGCGGCGGCAGCACCTTCCTGTCCCAGCAGGTTCGTGACGGTGACCGCGCCGGTCGCATGATCCTTCACCACATCGAGCGCGACGGGGAAAAGCGAGAAATCGAACCACGCCCAGAACCAGCCGACAAAGAACATGACTTCGGACGCGATGAACAGGATCATGCCGTAACGCAGATGCAGCGAGACGACCGGCGTATGGTCGCCGGCATGCGCTTCCTTGATGACCTGCGACCACCAGCCGAACATCACGCCGAGGACGCTGGCGAGACCGATGAAGAACACGATGCCGTGCGTATCGCCCTTGTGCAGCCACATGATGCCGCCTGCGGCCATGATAAGCGCGGCCAGGGCGCCGGCCAACGGCCAGATGCTTGGCGGAAGGATGTGGTAATCGTGGTTCTTGGCACCGGCCATCGGTCTGTCGTCCCTGTTCGTCTGTCTGTTCGTTAGCCCCGCGTACGCGGGTCGTCTATCGGGTAAAACGTATAGCTGAGCGTGATCACCTGCATGTCGCGCGTGTCTTCGTCGGTCGCGACACCGGCATCCACGTAATAGATGACCGGCATGCGCACGGTTTCGCCCGGCTGCAGCGTCTGCTGCTTGAAGCAGAAGCACTGGATCTTGGCGAAATACGGCCCCGCCTGGTTCGGCGATACGTTGAAGGTTGCGCTGCCCGTGATCGGGCGATTCGACCGGTTGGTGGCCGTAAAGAACGCGATGTTGCGTTCGCCCAGCGTCACGACCTGCTGGTTCTGTTCAGGCTTGAACGTCCAGGGGATCGTGGGCACGTGATTGGCGTCGAATTTCACTTCGATCGTCTTGCCCGGCACGACCTTGCGCGCCATCGCGGCGGATGCGCGCTGGGTGGTGCCGTCGAAACCGGTCGCTTCGCAGAACATGCGATACAGCGGCGGGCTGGCGAAACCGAGCGCGGTCATGCCGACGGCGATGCTGCTGGCGAGAAGTGCGGTCTTGATCGGAGGCGTCATGCCGCGTTCACCACCATCTTGGCGATCGAGATGAAATAGAACAGCAGCACCATCGCGCCCAGCAGCAACGCCGTCACGATCGCGCGGCTGCGGCGGCGGCGGTCGAATTCGGGCCGGTTCGGATCGTCAGGCGTCACAGATGCAGGCTCCGGTCGATCGCGAGCATGCCGAACAGGACCAGCATGTAACCGATCGAATAGAGGAACAGTACGCGTTCGGCTTTCATCTCGGCGGTCGTTTCCGCGGCGTCGGTCATCACGCGCAGGTTGATTGCAAGGAAGATCACCGAGCCAACCAGTGCCGTTACGCCATAGAGTGCACCGGTAAGACCCAATGGCCACGGCGCGACCGCGACGATCGCCATCAGCACCGCGTAGAACATCATCTGGCGGCGGGTGGATTTGGCGCTGGCGACGACCGGCATCATCGGCACGGTGCCCGCCGCGTAATCGTCGCGGATGCGCAGAGCGAGCGCCCAGCTGTGCGGCGGCGTCCACAGGAAGATGAGCAGGAACATCAGTACCGGCAGCAAGCTTAGGCTGCCCGTCGCCGCGACCCAGCCGATCACCGGCGGGAAAGCACCTGCTGCACCGCCGATGACGATGTTCTGCGGCGTGCGACGCTTCAGGCCGACGGTATAGACCAGGACATAGAACAGGATCGATCCGGCGAGCAGGGCGGCCGCGAACACGTTCGTCGCGATACCCATGATCAGGACCGATGCGACAGCCAGGCCGACACCGAACTGGAGCGCCACCTGCGGGTCCATGCGTCCGGCGGGAATCGGACGCGACGCGGTGCGCCGCATCAGCGCGTCGATGTCCGCCTCATACCATTGGTTGAGCGCTCCGGCCGCACCCGCGGCCAGCGCGATGCACAGGACCGCGGTCAGCGCAAGTGCGGGCGGCAATGCAACCGGCGCCGCGAGCATGCCGCAGAGGCCCGTAAACACCACCGAGCGCATGACGCGCGGCTTCGTCAGCGCGAAAAGATCGCGCCAGTCGGCCGGCATGGGCGTCGAATGGGCGGTGGTCGTTGTCATATTATCTTCTGCGCCGGGAAAGAGCCGGGTGATCGCATCTCCCCCGGCTCCTGCCGATCAATGATGTTGGGAATCACCCGCGTCTATCACGGGCAGCGTTTCGAACTGGTGGTACGGCGGCGGGCTCGACAGCGTCCATTCGAGCGTCGTCGCACCTTCACCCCATGGATTGTCACCGGCCGGCTTGCCCGCGAACAGCGACCAGAACAGGTTGATGAAGAACACGCCCATCGACGCGGCCATGATCGTGTAGCCGTACATCGAGCAGATGTGGTTCCAATAGGCATAGGCATCCGGATAATCCGGAATGCGGCGCGGCATGCTGTCCAGCCCCAGGAAATGCATCGGGAAGAACAGGATGTTCACGCCCACGAAGAACGCCCAGAAGTGCAGCTGGCCGAGCGCTTCGTTGTACATGCGCCCCGACATTTTCGGGAACCAGTAATAGAAGCCCGCGAACAGCGAGAACACCGCGCCCAGTGACAGCACGTAATGGAAGTGCGCCACGACATAGTAAGTGTCGTGCATGATCGCATCGATGCCGCCGTTGGCGAGCACCACACCGGTCACGCCGCCGACGGTGAACATGAAGATGAAGCCGATCGACCACATCATCGGTGTCTTGAACGACAGCGAACCGCCCCACATCGTCGCGATCCACGAGAAGATCTTGATGCCGGTCGGCACCGCAATCACCATCGTCGCCGCGGTGAAGTACATCTTCATGTTCACGGTCATGCCGACGGTGAACATGTGGTGCGCCCACACGATGAAGCCGACCACGCCGATCGCGACCATGGCGTACGCCATGCCGAGATAGCCGAAGACCGGCTTGCGGCTGAAGGTCGCGATGACCTGGCTCACGATGCCGAAGCCCGGCAGGATCATGATGTACACTTCGGGATGGCCGAAGAACCAGAAGAGATGCTGGTAGAGGATCGGGTTGCCGCCGCCCGCCGCGTCGAAGAACGCGGTGCCGAAGTTACGGTCGGTCAGCAGCATGGTGATGGCAGCGGCCAGCACCGGCAGCGCCAGCAGCAACAGGAACGCGGTGACCAGCACCGACCATACGAACAGCGGCATCTTGTGCAGGGTCATGCCCGGCGCGCGCATGTTGAAGATGGTGGTGATGAAGTTGATCGCACCCAGGATCGAGCTGGCGCCCGCAAGGTGGAGCGACAGGATGGCCATGTCGACCGACGGCCCGACCGAACCCATGGTGGAAAGCGGTGCATAGACCGTCCAGCCCGTACCCGCGCCATGCCCCGTGCCGCCCGAGAAGAACGACGAGCCCAGCAGCAGTGCGAAGCTGGGGATCAGCAGCCAGAACGAGATGTTGTTCATGCGCGGGAACGCCATATCCGGCGCACCGATCATGATCGGCACGAACCAGTTGCCGAAACCGCCGATCATCGCGGGCATGACCATGAAGAACACCATGATCAGGCCGTGCGCGGTGATGAGCACGTTCCACATGTGGAGCGATTCGTTCAGGTTCGAACCGTCGCCACCCATGAAACTGGTCCACATGCCCAGGTACTGGATGCCGGGCTGTGCCAGCTCCATGCGCATCAGGCCGGAGATAGCACCGCCGATGATCCCCGCGCAGATCGCGAAGATCAGGTACAGCGTCCCGATATCCTTGTGGTTGGTCGACATGAACCAGCGGGCGAAAAAGCCGGGCTTGTGGTCCGCGTCATGATGGTCGTCGTGCGCGTGCGCCTGAAATTCGCTCGGATGTGCGGCTGTTGCCATGGTCGTTTCTCTTTACTTGGCCGCGGCAGGCGCGGTGGCGTTCGCGGGCGTGGCGGCGTTGGCAGCGGGCGCTTCGGCAGCAGCGGCGGTTACCGCGGCCGGAGCCTGGGGCGCTGCCGAGCCCACCGGTTCGGTCGCGGCGGGCTTGCTGCCCGGCATGGTGCCGCCCTTCGACTTCACCCATTGTTCGAATTGCGCCTGGGGTACGACCTCGATCGCGATCGGCATGAAGCCGTGGCGCGCGCCGCACAGCTCGCTGCACTGGCCGTAATAAAGGCCGACGCGCTCTGCGGTGAAGCTGGTTTCGTTCAGGCGTCCGGGGACCGCATCCATCTTGGTCCAGAAGGCGGGCATCGCGAACGAGTGGATGACGTCGTTCGACGTCGTCAGCACGCGGATGGGTACATTGACCGGAACAACGATGCGGTTATCGACGGCCAGCAGGCGCGGTTCGCCGCGCTTCTTGGCTTCGGCATCGGGCAGCATGTTCGACACGACCTCGAACCCGCCATGATCGGGGTATTCATAGGTCCAGAACCATTGGTTGCCGATCGCCTTGATCGTGATCGCGTCCTTGCCGACGGGCTTGTACTGCGCGGCAAGCAGGCCGATCGACGGGATAGCGATACCGACGAGGATGAGGACCGGGACCAGCGTCCAGATCACTTCGATCAGCGTGTTGTGCGAGGTCTTCGACGGAATGGGGTTCGCCGCCTTGCGGTAGCGGAACATGACCCACAGCAGCAGGCCGAGCACGAAGACGGAAATGATCGTGATGATCGGCATCAGCAGGACGTTGTGCATCCACAGAGCGAACTGGCCGTTCTTCGTCACCTGCGGCGGCAGGGCGTAACCCTTGTCGACCGGCTGGCCGTATTCGGCATCGGGTTTCAGCGGCGCGGGTGCCGCAACCTTTTCTGCCGGCGCAGCGGCGGCGGGCGTTGCTGCCGGTGCAGCAGCGGCAGGCGCGGCGGTTGCCGTCGGTGCGGCAACGGGTGCCGCTTCCTGTGCAACGGCGGGAATCGCCATACCCAGGCCAAGAACGATAAGCGCGGAAGTCAGCAATTTCACGTCGAACGGACCCCTAATCCGACCCGGCGCTGCACTGGAAATGCGCGCGAATTATCCGGGTTCGCGGGCGGCTATACGCGCGGGTTTGCCTAGTCTCAAGCCGTTACTGGGGGCTTTTTGGCAGTTCTGTTGCGCCGCATCATCGATATCCGTACGGAATCGCGCGCAACGCGAAGGAGAATGACGGGTGACCGACGAGGAGGTTCTGACCGAGTTCCGGGCAGCGGATGCCCTGTTGGAGGGGCATTTCATCCTTTCGTCGGGCTTGCGCAGCCCGCGTTATCTGCAGTGCGCGCGCGTGCTGGCCGATCCGAAGCGCGGCGCGCGCCTGGCGGAGGCGCTCGTCGCCCGCCTGCCCCGGGACCTCAATATCGACATCGTCGTCTCCCCGGCGATGGGCGGCGTGATTGCCGGCCATGAGATGGGTCGTGCGCTCGGCGTCGCGGCGCTGTTCCTCGAGCGGCCGGAGGGCGTATTCGAACTGCGCCGCGGCTTCCGCCTGACACCGGGCCAGCGCGTGCTGATGATGGAAGACGTCGTCACGACCGGCCTCAGTTCGCGCGAAGCCATTGCCGCGATCGAGCGCGCAGGCGGAGTCGTGGTTGCCGCGGCATCGCTGGTCGACCGGTCGGACGGAACGGCGGACCTGGGTGTCCCGTTCTACCCGCTGATTCGCCTGTCGGTGCCGACTTATGCCCCCGATGCGCTGCCGCCCGAACTGGCGGCGATCCCTGCGATCAAGCCGGGGAGCAGGGCCGCGTAATGCTTCGTCTCGGCGTCAACATCGACCACGTCGCTACCATCCGCAACGCGCGCGGGGGCGATCATCCCGATCCCATGCGTGCGGTGCGAATCGTCGAAGCCGCGGGCGGCGACGGCATCACCGTTCACCTGCGCGAGGACCGGCGGCACATCCGCGATGCCGATCTCGACGTTCTGATGGCGGAAACGGCCCTGCCGGTGAATCTTGAGATGGCGGCGACCGAGGAAATGGTCGCGATTGCGCTCAAGCACCGCCCGCACGCCGCGTGCATCGTGCCTGAAAGACGAGAGGAACGCACCACCGAGGGCGGGCTGGATGCAGCGGGTCAGCACAACCATTTAGCGCCGCTGGTCTCGCAACTCCTCGACGCGGGCATTCGGGTCAGCCTGTTCATCGAACCCGACGCGGGACAGATCGACGCGGCCGTCCGTCTGCGCGCACCGGTCGTCGAACTGCACACGGGCAAATACGCCCATGGTGATCCGGACGGCGTGGAATTGCGCCGCCTGACAGACGCGGCGGCGCTCGCGGCCAAGAACGGTATCGAGCCGCACGCCGGCCATGGCCTGACGTTCGATAATGTGGTGCCCGTCGCCGCCATCCCGCAGATCGCCGAACTCAACATCGGCCATTTCCTTGTCGGCGAGGCGATCTTCGTCGGCCTCGACGAAAGCGTGCGGCGGATGAAGGCGCTGATGGAATCGGCAAGGTGATCGTCGGTCTCGGCTCCGACCTCTGCAATATCGAGCGGATCCAGAAATCGCTCGACCGGTTCGGCGAGCGGTTCGAGAACCGCGTTTTCACCGACAGCGAGCGTGCAAAGGCGGCGCGGCGGCCGTTCACCAAGGCGGGGACACTCGCAAAACGTTTCGCCGCGAAGGAAGCGTTTTCGAAGGCCGTCGGCACCGGGTTTCGCCGCGGCGTGTTCATGAAGGATATCGGCGTCGTCAACGCGCCGTCCGGTGCGCCGACGCTGGCGCTGGAAGGTGGGGCAAAGGTCGCGCTCGACGCGCTGATTCCGGACGGCTATGAAGCGCGGGTGCACCTGACGCTGACCGATGACCATCCGTGGGCCCAGGCCTTCGTCATCATCGAAGCCCTTCCGAAAGACAGCAAGTGACGACCGACATCCCCGCCACCGCGCCGGAGAAGAAAAAGACCGACTGGGTCGGTGAAGCCAAGAGCATCTTCTGGCTGATCCTGGCGGTGCTGGGGTTCCACAGCTTCATCGCCAAGCCATTCTATATTCCGTCGGAATCGATGATGCCGGGCCTGCTGGTCGGCGACCAGCTGGTCGTCAGCAAGTTCACCTATGGCTGGTCGTACGTGTCGCCCAGCTTCCATGTCCTGCCCCATATGACCGGACGGGTGTGGGGTTCGTTGCCCGAACGCGGCGACGTCGTGATCGCATCGCCCCCGGGCAAGAGCGAAGACTATATCAAGCGGGTCATCGGCCTGCCGGGCGACCGGTTCGAGGTGCGCGGCGGCACCGTCATCATCAACGGCGTGCCGGTGAAGCGGGCCGCGCCCGTGATGCGCGCGATTCCGGTCGATGCGGACGAGCCGTGCACCGACCCGAAATATGCGCCGTTCCGCACCGACAACCCGAATGGCAGCGTGACCTGCGCCCTGCCGGTGGTGCGTGAAACCTTGCCGAACGGGCGCAGCTACGACACGCTCGACCTCGGCTATTTCCCCGATGTCGACGACTATCCGGCGACCACGATCCCCGCCAACCATGTCTTCCTGATGGGCGACAACCGCGACAATTCGGCCGACAGCCGCGTGGCGGAGGTGCAGGGCGGACTTGGCGGGCCGGTTCCGTGGGAAAACCTGGGCGGCCGTGCCGAGTTCATCAGCTTCTCGCTCGACGGCACGCAGAGCTGGTGGAATCCGCTCAGCTGGTTCGGTGCACTACGTGGCGGCCGTGCGGGGACGAGCCTGCATCCCAGCAAGGCGGGATGATCCGCTAGACGTCGAGTTGCTTGCGGTCGGCGGGTTTCAGATCCTCGGGCTGCACATAGACGGCCTTCACCACGACCATCGCGACCACGGTCAGTGGGGTCGCCAGGATGACGCCGAGCGGGCCGAGCAGGACGCCGGCCGCGACCAGGCTGAAGATCGTCAGCACCGGCGGCAGTTCGACCATGCGGCTCTGGAGCAACGGCAGGACAAGATTGCCCTGAACCTGATGCACGATGATCAGCATGACGATGGTCCAGATGCCCGTCGTGGTGCTGTCGGCGAAACCGAGGACGATCGCCGGAATCGCGACCACGAGGACACCGAAATAGGGGACAAACTCGCATAGCCCCGCGACGAGGCCGATCGCGGGCGCGGCCGGGATGCCGATGATCACCAGCCCGACAGTCGTCGCGAATCCCACGAACAACATGCCGATGCCCTGCCCTTTCAGCCAGGCGTTCAGCGCGGCTGCCACGGTCAGGAACGTCCGCATCAATTTGCTGCGCGCGGCCTGCGGCGTCAGCAGCAGGACACCCTTGCCGTACAGGCGTGGCTGGGCGGCGAGGTAGATGCCCCCGACGATGACGATGGCGAGCATCGACAATACGGCACCGAGGCTGGTCAGCAGGCCGGTCGCAAAGCCGAAGATCGACTGGCCGTCAGGCACGACTTCGCTCGCACGGCGCATGATTTCCGCGCCTGTGGGCGTCTGGACGAGCCGTGTCTGGAAAACTTCCCACGCGGCGGGCAGGCGCAGGGCGAGTTCGGTGAATTCACCCGAAAGCGCGCTGCCGAAGATATAGAACGAGCCGGTCAGTCCACCCATGATGCCGACGACCGCGATGCTGAGCGAAATCCCGAACCCCAGCCGCGTACGGTCGGCGATCCAGCGCGCCAGGTTGAAGAAGATCAGCGCAATCAGTGTGCAAGCGAAGATCAGCAGCAACAGGTCGGCAAGCCGGTACAGCGCATAGGCGGCGGCCGCGGTGCCGATGACGATCAGGGTGGTACGAAAGACGCGGCGGTCGATTCGCTCGTCGTCGTCGGTCACGGACACCTCCCCAAAACGATGCCACGCGGTAATGCGCGATGCGGTT
>APMI01000438.1_pt1 | contig 24783 bp, 18 predicted proteins | sample 667938 | NCBI WGS metagenome assembly APMI01 (sample SAMN01084076, study PRJNA167559) | wastewater metagenome | biome: Wastewater | place: Denmark: Ejby Moelle, Odense | collected 2011-11-28
TATTTAAGTTCAGAAGTTTCTGCTTTTTCGGGCTATAATTTGGACTTTATTTTAGTAATAGATGCAGATAGACTTGGCAGTAATCTTTTAAGTTGATCTTAATTATACAATCTCAATAATTATTGCAGATATTGCTAATTTTTCTCAGCCCCAGCTAGTTCTCTAAATTTCTCGACAAACCGATAAAACAGCTCCCTCAACAACGACCTACAATCAACAGGTTTAAACCCTCCAACAAGATCCATAACATCTGTCCCTGATGACATATTATAAACATAAAGATGATGTCCACTGAGCTATGCCAAATACTGCACAAGAGTAGTCTTGCCACATCCGGTCTCAGATATTAGTAATGGAGTCTAACCTAGTTATGAACATAATGCTAGTCTTTATAATATTGAGAGTGAATATTGTGTTTTTACTATTCTTTGGCTCGGCTGTTTTACTATGTCGATAGTTGCTCTGCCTATTAACATTTTTGTGTGTTTTTGCTAATAATGGATTGTTCTACTCTGATCAGTTACTGATATTATGTCTTGGATTTATAACTATATACTGTCTTTGAATGCCTGTGTAAAGAACCCTTACCACATGTCTTTTTTATTGTTGTCAAGAACTTGCTTTCTTACTCTTATCATTCGTTTCCATAGTCTTCTGCTGGCTAGTAATCCATATTTGTTTTAAATATGCCTTAATTTTTCAACGATATAAGCTTTGTTTGCTTAATTATTTATACTAGGGATTGAATCGAGCACGCTTCTTTTTGGTAATTCAATAAAGGCCATATATTATGAGACCATTGATTTTAGTTTTGTAGGCAAGTTGGTTATGTCAGAAACTAAGCCTAAGATTTTGAATCCGCCTCGTGCTTGATATGTCTTTTGGTTGTGAAATATTTTCATCTCCTAGGAAAGAGTCCGCATGCCGACAAGCAATTAATTCGAAATATGCTAAAAATTGTTCAACACTAGTAAGATGCCCTTTTGCATAGCATAAAGCAGTGGTCCTTTGACATACTAAAATTCCCCAAATTTCTCTTTGCATACAAAATTGCCTAAAAGTGAGTTAAGTTAAACTGTCCTATTGATCCATATTTCAATGTATTAAGCTTTGTAAGTATCAGGCAAGTACTCCGCCAATGTAAGACACTCATACTTTGCGATCTCGATATCGAGCTCATGGATGAAAAATTATTTATTTTACTAGTGAGATATGTTTGGCAATGCTGTGCTGTTTAATTATGAATATCCGTTTGTATATATACGTTGTAGTACTGTCTGTTTTATTTAGGTCACTTGTTGTAGAAATTATAACAATTCTTGAACTTAGCCTACATTTGTAGTCGATAATACCATGTGCGTCTCTGGGTATAGCTAGGAAGAAGTAAGGTGAGGAAGACTATTCTTCCATAGACAATTTGCATACTCTAGACTTGGATGAATAGTTGGAGGCTTATTAATTTTCAAAACTTACAAACTAAACCCTTTAATCATACAGAAAACATTAAGTGCCTATAGCAGTACAACTAAGTGATCCTCAGTACTATTGTGTAAATTGCCGAAAATGCCAGCCTGACCCACAATTTTATTAACCGCATTTTCACCAATTTTAACAAGCACAGGTTGGCAGTACACGGCCATCGCGATCCACTTGAGTATTCTAGCTTTACTGATACTAGTATGATTTGCTTCATCGGCCAGTCCTGAGATGAAGTATGAAATATGCTGCGGGTGGTACGTGAAGTCATTGAAATCTAGCTCATTGCTTTAACTTGATAGATACTGGGAAGGAATGAGTGAGTGCAATTTGAGGTGACTATGTTGTTTGGATGTCCCTGTCGACATTTTTGTTCAACAATCCTTATAATTATTTATTTCGCTTATTTTACTACTCATAATTACCAATTTACTAAATCATAAAAACATCTCATAAACGTCAATATTCACAATATTGTTATTTTGCAAAAAAGAGACCATTTCTTATGTTAATTGTTTCTTAGAAGATACAAATATAAAATTAATGCTCTAAGGTAAAGATTTAGCTCAATATAATATTTTAAAGAAAAGAAATAAGAGTAGTCTCGATAAGTTAAATAATGGTAAAGGGATGAATGGATCAGAATCTGTCTCCTCTAATTCTTTTAGCCAACTGAAGATCTTTTGACATAATGGTCACTCTCTTAGCATGAATGGCACAAAGGTTGGTATCCTCGAAAAGGGAGACCAAATAAGCTTCAGCAGCCTCTTGAAGAGCTAACACAGCTTGACTCTGGAATCTGACTTCTTGTTTCCATTCTTGAGCAATCTCTCGCACCATTCTTTGGAAGGGCAGTTTCCTGATCAACAAATCGGTCTAAATTATAAGGCAAAGAGAAATAAGGTAACAACCCGCAAGCCTAAGCGGCTCTGGGTTGCTTTAAAATTTCTTACGCTCTTCTGATATTTTCTGATCTCTCGCAGGGCAACAGTTCCAGGTTTGAACTTGTGTGGTTTCTTAACACCAGAGACGAGAGGGGCGGACTTCCTAGCGATCTTCTGGGCAGCCAGTTGCTTCCTGGGTACTTTTTGGGCAGTTGATTTTCTTGCGGTCTGCTTGGTTCTAGCCATGTGGGTAACAAAATGATTATAATCATTCAATGCAATTTGGCGGATATAAAGTTTCAAATCGCACAGACCCACTTTGAGGCATCCTTTTCTAATCAAATCTGTTGCATTATGCAAATTATTAAAATATAGTCGCAATTTTAATAACTAACATATATTAAGATGAAAAACGGACATTTCAGTATTATCCTACTTCTGCTTATTTTCAGTGGCTTATAAACTATTGAATTGAATTAATTAGCATTATTTACATATTAATTATATTAATTATAAATTCATATTATACTTAAATGAATAACAAAGCATTCATAGGCTTATCTTGATTGAGTGAAACTTGATTGCAACCTTCTGTATACGAATTCGTTTGCTCCTATAGTTTTATATATATAAATTAAGTCAAAAATCATTTGATCTTATCGTTTTGTTTAGTTAACCTTTATATAAATATTAATTAATAATCTGTTACTCTATTGAATTCACTATTTGAAAATAATCTAAGCTGCAGTAAATAATTGGCTATGCTTATCCAAAATAAATAATAAAATCGAACTTTAAATATAAAAAGTGAGATTGCGAATTACTATTAATTTGTATTAAAATCATACATAAATAACTTAAAATTATAGCCACAGTCTTAACAATAGAACCTTGATTGTTATTAAAATATTTTGATGATGATTTACCATGTAATGGTTTTAGATATTTTTTAATTATAAATAAGCTGATAGCAATGATTAAAAAAATTCAAGCCTTGGGCTTGATGCACAAAGTTGCATTAACTGCAGCTTTCTTATCAATGTCGGCATCCACAACCAAAACATTAGGCAATAACACAAAAAAGTACGACTAGCTCTACGATCTGGCCGTCATAGGCGGAGGATCTGCTGGACTGGCGACTGCATTTGAGGCTTCTAGACACGGACTCAAGACCATAGTGATTGATTATGTTTAATAATCGCCAGCTAAAACTAAATGGGGACTCGGAGGAACCTGCGTTAATGTGGGTTGCATACCTAAAAAACTAATGCATCAAGCTTCTATCCATGGCGAGAATATTATAAACTCGAGGGAATATGGATGGTAGCTTCCTAACTAAATCAACGTCAGAGAGAAAAAATAATAACTTAAAAAATATTTTAATTGGTAGACATTGAGAAAGAATGTAATGAACCATATAAAATCTTTAAATTTTGGGTACACAAGTAATATTGGAGGCGATTAGAACATGTAATACTTAAATGCCATGGCTAGCTTCATCGATACTAACACTTTGATCTGCTCAAAGAATCCCTCGCTAATTAGATAATTCGTATCGACTCAACAGTTACCAAAATAATAGAGCAGCTACTACAAAGTAAAAGCTAGAAATTTCGTAATAGCAACAGGCACAAGACCACAGTATCTTCAAATCGAAGGTGCTAATCTGGCAATCACAAGCGATGACATATTTTTCAAGAAAACTCCACCCGGCAAGACTTTGGTTGTCGGAGGTGGCTATGTTGCAGTTGAAATTGCTGGGTTTCTTAGAGGGATTGGCTATGATGTGTCGCTTATGACCAGAGGCGATTATTTGAGAAGTTTTGATAAAGATATGGTTAGGGAAGTGTTGACTCATTTGAAGGCGAAAAAAGTAAATATTTATGAGACTTCATTGCCTAAATCATTAAAGCAACATGAAGGAGGCAAAATAGCAGTCGAAATACAAAATCAAAAAACTAAATAAGTAAAAAAATAAATTTATGACACTGTGCTTTTTGCAGTAGGCCGCAAAGCAACAACTCATAACTTAAATTTACAAAAAATTGGAATCAAAACCTAAAATAATACAAACAAAATAGTTACACTGCAATCTTAAATTGAGAAGACTAGCATCGAAAATATTTATGCTATAGGAGATGTTGTGTAAGGCTTACCTGAGTTAACTTCAACTGCTACTAAAATGGGAGCAGCTCTTGGTCGTAGACTGGCTCATAAAATTAAAAATGTACAGTTCCCTAAAAATAAAATGTACACAGATCTTACTAATTTCCCGACTACAGTATTTACTCCATTGGAATACTCTACCTGTGGACTAAGCGAATAAAAAGCAATATAAATGTATGGAAGAGACAATATCGAATGCTATCATATTCGATATTATGCTCTAGAAGAATAAATATTGCAGAAGTATGATTAATAAGGCAACAGTCTGAAAGATACTGTTTATGCCAAAGCAATCATTAACAAAACAGACGGTAAAGACAAAGTTGTAGGTTTGCATTATGCTGGACCAAACGCAGGTGAAGTAATGCAAGGATTTGCAGTAGCCATGAAATTAGGTCTAACTAAACAAGTCCTTGACGAAACTATCGGCATTCATCCAGTAGCAGCTGAAAACTTAACAAACATGACAGTGACAAAATAGTCAGGTCTGCCATATTCCAAAACCTCATGCTGATCTTGAGCTAGTGTAAATGCCAGGCCTCCTCAGTTTCGGCTTATTTGTGAATGGATTGCTTATAATGCGAAGGCAAGGGCTTTCCATGAGATAAAAAGAATAGAGAGTCAGCTTGGCATTTTTTGATTGTTTTAATTACTTCTTTAGTTTTATACCAAATATTATAATATAATACAAGTGTTAGAATATAAAGAAATGATGCAAGTCAACTTAATAATTCCATTGTTCACCGTACCCGAACATGCGGATTACTTGAGAATAGTAATTTATCGATAATATTTGTGTAGCTTGAAGAAGTGCAGAAATTTACAGGATATGATCAGCTGTCTCTATTCGACATGTTGCCCATTGAGAAACCGAAACCTAAATAAAAGCATGAATTCAAGAAAAAGCAGTCGATGCCAAAATAAAAAGATAAATAGCATCTTATAATGAGAGATAGTCATGCTGATAAATAAACTAGTAAAGCTAAGTATATTTGCGTGGAAGCTTCAGATTTAAATTTCTCAATTACTGAGGTTAATATACTGGCTTCACGAGTGCAATAACTGGAGAGACAGAACACCATGCTGAGGAATGATCTCGCTGAACTGTACTAACGTTATGCTTCTCTCCACATATAACAAGTATTAGATAAATAGCAACAAAAACCAGAAATGGGAATTAATCTAAATAAATAAACAGAAATACAAAAGAACAACAACTAACAATCATAAAAATACACAATACAATAAATTAGACAGTACTAAAAATAAATTAAAGAGCTTGTAAGTGATAAGCTTTCAAAATAGGAGACCATATAAAAATTAAAAGTGTATTGCGGGTTCTTGCTCAAAGTAATAGAGGACAAAAAGATATCCATCTTATGAATGAAATGTATTTATACTTTATAATAATTTATTAACAGAATTTGCAAACAACTTGAATAATTGTCTACCAATAAATATTATTTATATGCGCCAAATTATTATTTATTTCATATAAATATTTAAGCATTTAGTAATAGAAATAAGAATAGGAGTAAATTCTGTAACTAATTCCAGATTAATCATTGCATCACGGTAACAATATAGATAGTAAGTTATGTAATCCACATCGAGCATCGGTGATATTAGAGAATCAAGGTCCGATTTGGCTTATATTACTTAGCAATTTTTGGTGTAAAAAAAAAACGGCTGATAACTCAGAATTATTAATAACTGCAAAAAAAATGTATAGAGTTTATGAGATTTTTATTTATGTTGTAGATATTAAACAAGTCCAATATATTAAATATTAATAAATTAGATTTATAATATTCCATAAATATTACTTTGTGATAACAAATGGGTATCAACAGAGACTCCAGACACAAGAGGAGATTGACCGGTGGCAGAATGCCAATTCATCAGAAGAAGAGAGCTTTCGAAAAGGCAAGACCCGTCTCCAATACTAAACTTGTTAGCGATGTTGCACGAGTCCGAAGAGTCAGAGTGAGAGGAGGCAACTACAAATTCAGAGCCCTTAGATTAAAGGAAGGAAACTTCAACTGGGCTTCTGAATCAGTCACTCGTAAAACCAGAATTCTTGACGTTGTCTACAATGCATCAAATAACGAGTTGGTACGAACCAAAACTCTTGTTAAAAACTGCATTGTCCAAATCGATGCTTCACCTTTCACTCAATGGTATTCTAACCACTACGGCGTTAATATTGGTATTTTATGTCTTATTCTTAGGTCGAAAAACCAAATAAACCACTGAAGCCCCAAAGAAATCAGAGAAGACTCAAAAGAAGCTTGATGAGAGAAACAAGGAAAGAGTGATCGATCCCAAGATCGGTGAGCAATTCTCTCAACAGAGATTACTCGCCTGCATTAGCTCAAGACCTGGCCAAAGCGGAAAAGCTGACGGATACATTCTTGAAGGAAAAGAACTTGAGTTTTACTCCAAGAAAATTGACCAGAGAAAGAAATGATGCTAAAATTCCATATTTATCTACCACTCCAATTTGCTAATATTATATTATGAAATAGTTGATATTTAAATAAGATAATCGATCAAATCTTTTCTGGGACATTCTTGATTTCTTTAGTACCTCTGATGAGACCGGTTCTTCTGGCTGCGATAAGACCGACTTTCTGACCAGATGAGGCGAATCTGCTGATTGTGCCTGGCTTACCCAAGTGCTTGTGGTTACCACCACCGTGAGGATGGTCTACGGGGTTCATTCTAACACCGCCGACAATTGGGAATCTCTTGCGGAGTCTCTTGAATTTGTGGAAAAGAACACCAGCTTTCATGATGGGTTTTTCGTTTCTACCTCCTCCTGCAATGATGCCAACTGTGGCTCTGCAGCTTCCGGGAATAGTTTTTCTGGCTCCTGATGGAAGTCTAATTCTGGTTCTTGATCCATCATCAGAGTGCCCGACAATGGTGGCGTAAGTTCCAGTGCATCTGGAATATGATCCTTTATCTCCAACAGCAGATTCAATGTTGCAGATGGTAGTACCCTCAGTGATGTTGTTGACTGGGAGCACATTGCCAACTGAGACGGTAGCTTTACGGCCGCAGAAAATGTACTGACCTGAGTAAGTACCCTCAGCTGCTAAGAAGTACTCAGTTCTGTGTTTATATCTATAGGGGTCTCTGAATTCGACCTTAAGGAGGGGAGCTCCTCTTCCTGGGTCATGAACAACTGATCTAACGACACCTTTGATGTAGCCTTGTCTTTCAGCGTAGTCAAGGTTACGATATCTTGGTGGTGCGATTCTTTTTGACTTAGGGGTTCGGTAAACACCTCCGGGTTTACCCTTTCTCTGGCATCTAATAATCTTTCCCATTTATGGCTATAAATATTATATTAAATACAATTTAAATCATTAATCAAAGATTATTGATCAGTTCATCCCTAAAAAATTAAATATTCATTTATGAAATCATTATCATGCCAGACACTTATGATTGGCTAATTAAATATTTTTCTATTAAATTTTGACTCTTGTATTTTCCATATCCGAATCTAGCTGTTAGTTTTTCTTTACCATACCCTAAAGCTGCTTTAACTTACAGTAATACTCTTGACTGAGTCTAGTCTTTAGAGACTGAAGGTTTTGTTTTAATTTGTCTCGATTATTGCTTAATGTTTTATGATCAGCCTCTAATTTCAATGTTTTTTAATGCAAGTTGTCTTCCTCCTGCTAATTTGAATCGAAATTTTCAATTTTTTGAGCCAATAAATAATCAATCTATGTTCTTTTTTATGATAGTTCTGAAATTTTCAACTGATTTGATTATATTCTGGCAAGCTTAATCTCATTTTATTTTCTTTTAGTTTATAATTCCGTCAAAATTTAATCATATATTTACTTTGGTGATTTCTTCTCCTCTGTGAGCTTATCTCCCAATCTTTTGATCTCCAGTTTCTCCATTTTATTCTTCTTGATGGTACTAATAACTTTTTACTTCTCCAGTTTGATCTCCTCATTCATGTCTTTCTCCCTCAAGTTAGCAGTCACCGCCATCCTTTTCTCTAGATTATTTCTTTAATTTTCAAGGACTTGGCGATAAGTTTGTGTGTTCTTAATTTAAGCATCTACTAAAACAGGCAACTTAGCATTTTACTTGCTCACTGAGCATCGAGTAGATTGTCCACCACGTTTTTAAACCATTGCGCATAATTTATCAAAATATTGATTAGTCTTTGCATGGAGATCGTCCAATATTTTAAACAGCTGTTTTTGCTATTTATTGAGTTCTTACACGGTTTTCTCACCTGTGTAGAACTGCTCTCGGTATTTGTCCACGAATTTGTCTTCGACGACTAGAGCCATTGACTGTCTCTTTATAAGTTAACTTATAGATGATGGAAAATAGAATAATCATAATGGTAAACATAAATATAATAAAAATCATAGCATCACTGTTATTTGTCATTTTCAAATTAATTTGAATATTGATGAAATATTACTTACTATTATTATGGACAATAATCAATAATACTAGAAAGTTTTATGCGCACATAATTCAAGTGAATAGTAGTCTTAGAGAAGTTAGTACGATCAAAATGTAATTCATTTGATAAAAAGTAGAGCCCTTTGTAATCTTTTAAGGAATTAAGCGTCGATGTATCAGAAAATATCATTAATAATTATCGGCCTGTTTCAATAATCTATTATTCCACCAATTCAATCGTGATCACAGCCAAACAAATTGATATCAATGTGTAATAGTAAAAATGGCAAACTGTGATCATTAAGTTCAGTGAAAGCGTTAACCACGAGCATGAAATTTTACAACAAATTCATAACAAATCAACAAACATTAATCAATTTGTCAACATAATAGGGTCATACAATAACGCACTTGTTATGAAACACTATCCAGGCACACTTCGCAAACTCATAAACAAAAATAATAATATCGAGAGTAAAATCATTATGCGATTATTGCGGGACTGTGTTTAGGTATTACAAATATTATAATAATTGAAAATTGTTCATTGTGATATAAAACCTGACAATTTTGTGTATTAACGAGATTAAAATGGGGATATCAAGTATTTTGTTTTAATTGATTTCGCAAATTCTCTCCATTATTAGTAAATAGTAAAGGGACATTTATCTCAACTTTTCTCAAAATAATAAAGTTTTGAAGGTAAATAAATTACATATCAGTATGTGGCACCTGAGTGTCTTGATTCTCAAATACTGCATCCATAGAAAATTGATATTTGGGGAGTCGGATGTGTATTATTTTAATGTTTAACAGGAGAAAGCTTGTTACCTTTCGAGACCGACAGTAAATAAGCATATAAGCAATATTTGAACTAATTTGCTAATTAAACATCTATAGGAGCTCGAATAAATCGATTTTGTGCCCCTTCACAAATCAAAATATTCAAAGATATTAATCTTAAATTGCTAAAGGTAAAATATACAGAAAGAGCGACTCTTAAAGACATTATAGATTTTATTAGCTAGACTAATCTTTGATATTTTTATTATGGTCTTTATCATTCTTTTTAAGTTTTAATCTTAATATTAATATTAACGATCATATGAAGTCTCCCACATCCTCAATTCTGCAATCAATCCAAACCCTAAAGACAAAACTACGCAGCGATCACTTATAACTACAAGGAATTCGACGTGATTTTGCAATGGGCCCAACCCGTGCCATAATCTAAACTTAATAAAGATCATAGTCGCCAATATATAATAACTTCAAGTCCAACAAGTCACTATAGAAGAACGCACGACAAAAATTACTAGAAATACGTAAGAATCATCAAATGGAGTTAAAGGATTTGCATTAAAAATTTAGGAAGTAGAAATAATAGACTGTTTTAGCGTATCAGCAGAAAATATAGGAACTTACTAAATTTTTTGAAGAGAAAATTTAATAACAGAATACCTATATTGTAATGCTAGAGGATCAAGTATAGAGAGATAAAGCTCAGTAAGCGATTTAAGTAAATAAGGAATTATCCTTTCACTCTAGAGTATTTTAAGTAAATTTAGGGGAGGCAACATTTCATGATAAAATAAACAAATTTCCATTTGATGATTCGCTTACTGCTGATTTTCGATACTAGCCTGAGTCGCAAATTAAACTTCAAGAGTAGACTAGAAAATACGAACAAATAGTCAATAATCTACTAAAATAAAATGCAACACTCCTTGAAAATGTATAGACTTTGAAAATGGAGAATAGAAGACTTACACATTCTGCTATTGCTCAGGAGAGCAAATAAAATAAGAGCTTATCATAGAGATAGAATACTAGTCAATTGGGTTCATGTCGACCATACAATTCTTTGATCCCTCTTTCAGTCCAATAATCAATTTCATAGTCATCATACCGAAATTCGTCACACACAAATAGAAACAGATTAAAATTCTCAAAAGGAGTTAATCATTCTAGATTGAGCATAAGCATTAACAATGAGAATATTAACACTAGCAATATTCAACAGTAAAACAATAACCTAGAAAAATTGAGCGACAAAGAACTGTCTCAGTCTATCGTTTAGGAATAATAGGAGTCTATTTTGTCGTAGGAGATGATGTTGAGAACAATTAAATGTTTTATTAAGGCTACAAGTCATAGATCAACATAATGTGATGATAATATCGAAGCCTATCTAGTGCCTAAACTACAATCTAGAAGAGGATCAGGATTGAGAAATGCATTAAGAAATATTTCAGCTATGTGAGCTATTTTAATACTATTGATAATTCATGCGGTTATGTATCTCATAAAACTATGTCATGGACAAGATCATTCACTTCAGCCACTTATTGTAAATTCCAGTGGCTGATCTTTTCTCCATAACTTTGAGTCTGGCTCTTCTTTCGATTTATTATATTTTTCTGCTGGCTTCCTCTTCTGCTTTTCTAATTATGTTTTACTTCTCCTGGTAGTTGCCTTTAGGGGTTTAACAGCCTTTGCGGTAGTACTGTTGTAAGTCTGGCTTTGAGCTCGAGTGTTCTATTGTTGTGTTGAAGATCTTGCCGTAATTTGATTTATCAAAGAAGCTGCTTCCTGTCTTCGCTGCTGAAGCTGGTCTAGATGGCAATTATCTTTCAGGGAAAGGCTGGGTCTGCGGCTGCTAGTTCTGCTTTGTCAGCCAAGCACTCTCAAAGTTTGGCTTTTTATACTCATAAGCTGGTCTAGAGTTTGGTGTCGATGGTCTCCATGCTTGAGAGCTCGTGTTTGCCAATCTTGGTTCAACTTCTTCTTGGTTAGTTTCGATTTTTAAGTTTTGAGCATAAAGCATGCCAGGCTTTCCACTCATTTAATATTTTTTTCTGTTCATGACTTCATCGATAATTCTTTGCCTTTCAATAGAGCCTTTTCTGAGCTCTTCTCTTCGCAGGTTGACTTATTTCTGTCCTTGGTTTATAGAAGAAGTGCTATTCAATAGTTGTTCAATCTTGTTAGATGAAATATCAGCATATTTCGTATGATAAAGATCCAAGTCTTGAGAATTTAATCGGTGTTCGAAATCATTGGATCTAAACTCGTCCATGCTTGTTTGAAAACGACTACGAGGCTAGCCGGGCATAAATTTATTTAGATCAAGGCTAGGCTGATACTGCTATCTTTTAGGCATTGTTAAGAAGCTTTATACGCTCTGGGGATTTCTATACTTTGATAAGATTGAGTCAATGTTAGGACTGAGCTTTTCTTGGTTTAAAGCGCCACTAATAGCCTTATTTTAATATGACATGTAATATTGATTATGAACTTGGTTTCTTTCTTTGCTTTCTGTATAAGTGGTAGTGGCATTTGAAGTTGGTGACCAGTCCCAAATAAATTGCGAGAAAGTTTGCACGAATTAATTCATTGATAGAGAACCCTTAGTGAATATCTTTGTCTTTAAGTGAATAATCATCTTCTAGTTTATTTCCAGTCTGTTCTCCTTGAAAACTACGATTAAGTCGGTCAAATCTATTTGCTGTTGTTTGTTAAAAGTAGCAAGAGTAAAGACTTGCTCAACTGCTGTCGTTGTAAGAGCCAATTGCTTTTTCTGCTCTTCAATTAAATGAAAAGTGGCTTTAAGAACCCTGATTAAACTTGTGAAGCATTTTACAGAATCATTCTGAGACTCACCAAATCCATCCTGCTTAGAACAAAGCAGTTAACTTAAATCTTCCAATTTAATACACCCTTTTCTTGTAACATCAAGATACTTAAAAACAAAGAAAAGTTCGCTTTAACTCAACTATGGAAACTTAGCATAAAAATCAGACACATCGACATGGCCTCTCCTGCGATGGTCAAGCCAGCCAAACACTTAAATAATTTGCTTATTGTTCATTTTGTATGGCTCCAGTCTATCTTCGCATGTTATGCAGTGGTTAATTAACTCGTAGAGGGACACGACTGCTGAACTCATGTTTTTCGATTAAGAATATAATATTTTAGGGAATCAATTTCTATAATCTACAGTAATTATATATAATGAACTTGATTCTTTGATAAATAAATTAGCCATTTTAAAGCTAGAATAATAATAAGTCGACCATGATTAGTTAATTTATATTGAGCCTAATATGTGCTATTTATTGTTTATAATCGATTTAACTTAGTAAAGAATAAATAATCTACGTTTAGTTTAAGCCCCTTTTAGAAAAGGCCAAGTAATTCATGAATTATTAATATACACAGTCTATTTTTACCGAACTTATTGATAAAACATGATTAATTAAAAATTACCTTTTGTCCTTTAACGCCATGACAAAACTAAAGGACTTATTATTAAAAATCTAAAAATCATTTAACTTTTACACGAATTTAAGATAACTTGCTTTAAATCTCTCGTATATTTTCATTATGGACGAATCGCCTTCATCATATATGCAGAATGTCAAGATATTTTTTGCAATTAATCTTGAAATTTTTTGGGAGCACTACAACTTACCTAAGTCAGTATTATTCATTAAAACTGATATCAATTATTATATAATTTGGCATGTTTCATGATAAAATTTGCGCTTTTTGTTCGACACTGTGATTTCTACTGTGAGAGCTTAACGAGAAATATTTCTTAGAAGTAATAATCCATTTTTTAAAATTGCGAATAGAGAATCAAAAAAGAACAGAATGAAAAGAATCAGTAATGCGTTTAATATTTCAAAAATTGTTTCTTAGATATATGTAATAATTATCAAAATAAATGGATCATCTAAGCCACTTCTCACAAAGACATCACAAGCTGTCCTGCGATGATCTCCCTCGGTCGCGTAAAGTCAGTCGTAAGAATTCACTTCATACGGATGTTGTAAGGAAGCTCTCCAAGCAGTCCATTGAGACAGACACCAGCACCAATAATGGAATCAATTAATCAAAAAAAATTAAAATAACGGATTTTATTAAAATACAATCCCTCGGCAAAGGCATGTTCGGGCAAGTATTTTTGGCTGTGTAATTATTTATTTAATGTCAGTCATTCAGAATCAGGGTTTATATGTGCTATAAAAATTATTGCAAAGAAACTGTTTTCAAGTCCCAACTAATTGGAAAATTAACGCTTAAAAACACAACTAATCAGAGAGATAAAGATCCAATCCTTCATGGACCATCCAAACGTCATAAAACTTTATTCAATTTTTGACGATGACTCTAATATTTATTTGATCATGGAAGCAGGCACCGATGGCCATATGTTTTCCTTAATCAATCAACATAAAAAGCTTAGTGAAGAAACAACTTCTTACTTAATAAGACAAATTTTACTCGGGGTCGACTATATGCACGAGAATGCGATCATCCATAGAGATATCAAACTGGAAAATATAGTGCTTACTTATGTATTTTTATATTTTATTCAGCAAACTGTTAAGATATGTGATTTTGGATGGTCGGTCTACAGCTCCAAGGATATTAGATCCACTATCTGTGGCACTCCTTTATACTTCTCACCTGAACTACTTCAAGGCAATCACTACGACAGTAAAATTGATAACTGGGCAATTGGAATCATTACTCACGAGCTTATCACTGGGAACAATCCGTTTCATATCAAGAAGAAGGAGGAAATTAACAAAATTGTTACTGATGATATTGTCATAGAGTCAGGGACACAGAGTCTTAGAAGCTTCATTTTCTTATCGTTATAGAAGATGCCCGAACGCAGACTCACAGCCAAGTAAATGTTGAGACATCCGTTCATTCGCAAGTTTGAAGGGCTTCAATATGCAGATGAGCTTTCAATATTAGAAGCAGCTCAATGAGAGTAAATGACTTTTTAGTCAAAGACTATAACTACAATATTTTTACATTACGTGATTTATTTTACTACATGTTAAACTAAATTACATATATTAACAGAAGAAACGCACAAAAAGTGTACAAATATAATTAAGATACCATAATGTCCATAATATATTTTGCGTTGTTACCCTATTGTATATTATTTTAAATTATATTTGTTATAAATCGTAACATAATTTAACTGCCGTATAGTATTGAGCCCACACATAAATAATGAAAAGCACAGAGTGGGAAAATCAAGCAAACTCTACACAGAGACTATCAACACTAAAAAGAAATACGAAGATAAACTATGGCGGGCCCACTCAATAATAATACATCAACATGCTGGCCAGGCAAAGGTTGCTATAGGACGATATCTTGGCATAGAAAATAAAATCGTAGACTTTATAAAGAAAAAGTTATGAATATTTGGAAACTATTGCCCATTTAGAGTATACAGTCGGCGATCTCCGATTCATGATGTAGAAATACGAAATATAATCAAAGAAACACGCTGAAATATAAAGATAGATTGATAATTACTCTTCAAATTTAAGATAAGTAGGGCAATAACTCGCATAACTGAATAACGTAATTGAGAAAAAGAACAAGTAATGTTTAAAATTACAAAACACGAATAACAAACTTAAGTAAGAGAACGAACAATATGAGCAAAAATTCAAGTAAATGGTGAACATGAGATAAGCTTAAAAGAACAAATTAAGATAAATTCTAGAGCAGCTAAGTTCATAATACTAACCATCATTTAATTAAGAGTTGATAGGCGATCTTTAGTCAGTAAGTTAAGTCATTGGGTAGCTAAAGGATAACTTAGCTAAGACAAAGAACGCACTTGAGAAACATCGAAAGTAAAACTCGACTATGCTTATAAAATAAAAATAGAAAATAATTTCATTAGAGTACGCGCTAAAGTTAGCATAAAAACGTAATGAAGACTTATAGAAAAAGAAGGCTATGGAGTCACAAATGACAATCGACAAGAAAGTATAAGATATAATTGAGGAGATGCTTAAAAAGTAAGAATAATTGACAACAAAAATAAGTTAATTGTAAATAAAAAATGAATAACTATAATAATCTCTTCAAGCGTAGAAATAAACTCACGCTCATTACACAGACATTAAGCAAAAAGACATGTAGAAATAGCTAAAATAAGCAAAAACAATGATAAGACAACTTCTTCAATAGAAGAATTAAATCAGCGATCGCTTCGATTAGCTGAGTCATATTAAAGAAATCTAATCTAGTCGATCTTTGACTGAAGAGCTGCAGATGAGTAGAAGATGTCGAGAGTACTGTGAGTAAAATAAAAGGCTTAAACTAAGAATCGCAGAGCTTGACAGTGATAATAAGATGCTGCAAAAATAGCTTAGTTTTAGAAGCTCTCAATGATATTTATTTTTCTTTCTTTGCGATCTTTCTCTATCGATTTTCTGTATACCTTTGGTCTGTAACATTTAAATTTTTTAAATCATTGAAGGCAAAAATAAAACTTGTTTTAAATGCCTAAGCCTAAGAATCAATATACTTGATAGGGGAGTAATGATGCTGAATTGTGAGTAGTTTGAATAAGGTTAGGCAAATAAGGCTAATATTTAATTATTATAAATGAAGAAAGGGGGCACGACATAGAAAAACTTAGAGCCCAAAGGAGTTGTGAAATCAGTATCTTAAATCAAATTCAATCTTTCAGCTCACAACTTAGCATGCTTCAAGGGAAATTAGAAAACTCCAATAAACAAGTCCAAGGTATAAGGCGGTAAAGATATTAAATGGTTGAGTCAAACAAAACCATTGAATTTCGGCAAGGCTATTCAAGAAGGACAGGCTTCAGAGAGAGGGCGAGCCTTTTCTTGCATGACCAATTTCAACTAGAAGGTTGTTATCATGCAGTACGACAACATTGATGTTTATATTGATAATTCAACTCGAAAGAAATCCAATTCTTCGGAAAGTGGATCATCGGGCCGGAACGACAAGAAATTCGATCAAGAGGACGGCACTCCTGATGAATTTGTGTAGAATTGTGTCCGTGTGATAACTGAGGAAACCGATAACACCTCAAACACTGTCCTCTCAGCCTATCAAACCACACCGCCAACACTCACTCCGAGATCTTCATAAATGAACTACTATGACTGGTACAGCTATTACCCTCCAAAAGAAAAGCCAGTTAGAAATAGACAATCTGTGACCATTTAAGAGAGCAAAAGATTTCTAATATAGTTCGATAGCATAGAGTCAGACGAGAGAACAACTGTGATGGTCAAGAATATACCCAACAAATATACTCAAGAGATGCTTCTTTAAGAATTTACGATAAATTACGAAAATAAGTTCGATTTCTTTTACTTACCCATCGATAAAGATGTAAAATTATTTTTATTGTAGAACGACTGTAACGTTGGCTATGCTTTTGTTAACTTTGTGAATACAACCTTCTTGAAATAATTTTACCAGGAATTCCATCAAAAGAAGTGGAAACAATATAAGTCACCAAAAATTTGTAATATTTGTTACGCTCGATATCAAGGAACTTTGCAACTAGCTGATCATTTCAAACATACTAAAATTCTTAATCAAAAGGACCGCAAGATCAAACCGCTGATCGGAGTGACAGAAGCTAATCGAATAAGAGACATTAAAGAAATCATAAAAAATCAAAGAAATCATGAATGAAAGGCTTTTTAATTTTGAAGAATCAATTATTTGATTTCTCTTTTTCTTTGTATTGTTATTTTAGTAGACTGAACTTAATAAAGTAAATATATTATAATAAAGTGTTCGTTAAAATATGATGGGTAAGCCAAACTTCAGAACCGCAATAAATCTAAGTAAATAAAAATCACCATTTGAGAGCAGATTGACTGATTACTCTTCAACTCTTAAAAGCAAGAACAGTTGTCCGACTTCAAACCCTTCATCAACATCAAGCTCAATGGCCAATATATCACTAAATTTTATGAAAGATTCCAACTTCCCAAAACTATTTAATAACTCTCCAATGTTGTTCTCTTTTAATGGACAACCCCAAACAACTAAGAATAGTTCATTAAGAAGCAGTATTGGTTTTTCATCTGGATATAATAGTAGTAGCATCAGGACTCCAAGTAGCTCAAGTTATAGTTCTCTAAATCAGTTTTTTGAGAAAGATCATCTCAGAAAAAGTAGCTTATTTACTAAAAAATCAAGTGAACTAGCAATAGATTTATCAAAAAACCCCAAGATTGCTGATAAAACTCATAGTAGAACTCCAACTCGTTCATTAGCAAAATAAAACAAATCCCACAATCATAATCATACAAACACAATATCAAGTCTGTCAAATCCAATCGAATACGCCTCATAACCAATTTCCTATGATTCAGTAACTTCTTTAATGGCAAACAAACAGTAAACTATTAGAGTTTTCGTAAGAATAAAACCTTCGTAAAATAGAGATATCTGCGTTAAACCATACATTTTGAGAATGGATGATAAACATCTAGATATTTAAGGTAAAATTGTTGCATATGATCATGTTTTTGCTGTTGAATCGCAACAAGAATAAGTATTTGATCGAATTGCACGACCGGTTTTAGAGGGACTGTTCGATGGCTATAATGGAACTATATTTGCATATGGGCAGACTGGATCTGGCAAAACTCATACTATTTTTGGTGGCAATACCAAATAGAGTTAAGGCATTATTTCACGATCGATTAAATATATCTTCTCAAACACTAAATCAGACAATAAAGTTTCAATTTCTTTGTTAGAAATTTACAAATAAGATTTAATAGATTTGCTGAACGAAACTAAAACAGATTTGAAAATAAAATAGACTATCGCTGGAGTTTCTGTTTAAGGCTTAACAAGGCTTGAAATAAGAAATGTTTAATAATCTTTAAAAACAATAGAAAACTCTTTGAAAAATAGGAGAGTGGCAGCAACAAAAATAAATTAAAAAAGTTCAAGAAGTCACACTATTTTAACAGTTCATATCGAAAGTATGTAACAAGAGTCTAGGCTTTGTCTTATTGATTTAGCAGGAAGCGAGAAGGCTAACAAAGCAGGAGTTTCAGGTTAAAATTTTGAGGAAATGAAAAAAATTAATTATTCGCTATCATGTTTAGGAAATGTTATCAACGCTCTTGTTACACGCAAAAAAAGCGATCATATTCCTTTTAGAGATTCAAAGCTAACAAGGCTTCTAAAAGATTCACTTTCAGGAAAATTTAGAACTTCAATTATTGTAAATTGTTCATCGGATGTGGGTACATAAGATTAAACAATTTCATCACTAAAATTTGCTGACAGAGCTAAAAAAGTGAAAATAACAATCACTAAAACTCAAGCAAAAGGAAAATAGAACGTAGAATATTTACAGAAAGTCATCCAGCAGTTGACCACAGACTTGTAAAACACTAAGCGTTAGCTGACAAAATATAAGTAAATTTGTAAACCAGACGAGCCTACAAAAGAGTCAAATTAACCTGCTCATCCAGTTGAAGTTGAATTAACAACACGACAGACAATACCAAGCTAGCGAGCCCATTTAGATCAACAAATGAAAAAATATGGCAAGGAAAACAGAAAAATTAACGTTGTTAGTATTTGTCATAAACAAAAAAGCAAACTTAGTGTCAATTTTAGTGGAAGCGAACTCTCTTCTTTAAATGTGAGCAAAAGCACAATAAATTTCTATCCTGATATTGGCAGTCCTAGCGTTAGCAGTCTCTCTTATCGACCTGATGATTGCATTGACGACCTCTCCTTCCAGTTTAGTCATAATAAGGAGGATTTCTCTCTCGACAAAAACTGCTGAAGTATGATATAAATTAATGTTGTTTGTATGAATTTTAACAAATTTTTATATTTTCTGATAAAGATTTTAGATGGATAAGAAAACTACTCTCATTTTGAACAGAGTATGTCCATTCGCTGAGCGAACACTCATCACTCTTTTGTAAAAGAAGATCCCACATGACTTAAAAGAGGTCTCTTTGACAAACAAATAGGCTTATTTCACAGAAACCTACAAAAAAGCTTTTGCTCACGATCCCAACTCTGATGGAAAAGTGCCAATCCTTATCGATGGCGATAAGACTCTCACAGAAAGTGACTTAATCGCATGGTACTTAGCTGAACATTACAAAACTGGAACTTAACTGATCCCTGAAGATGCATTTGAGCGATTAAAATTAAGGTGGTTTGCACAGAACAACGCCAAAATAATTGGAGAATTCTACAAATTGAAAGGATTCAAAAATAAAACTCATGAACATCAATAGAAACAGCTAGCCGGTCTACACCATGTTTTGAAATAGCTCAATGACAGCATTACTCTCCCTTATGCTCTTGGTAATCAGTTCACACTTGCTGACATTTTCATTTACCCCTGGTTTGCAAGATGGTGCGCAGTGGAGGATCACTCCGGAGTCAAGTTGGATGAAAAGTACACTAAAATTCACGAATGGGTCAAAAATATTCAGGCAAGGGAGTCAGTGAAGTCTATTATACAACCCAATCAATATTATATCGATGGGTATAATCCGTATTGGAATCGTGCTGATTGATTATGTGTGTATGCTTAAATTCTTATTTCAAGAGTATGGACCGATAAAATATATTTTGGAGGGGCTTCTAATTAACGTAAAGAAGGTAGTGTGTTTAAATACTCTTATTAATGTGAATTGCACCCGCTTTTGTATAATATTTCGAATATATTGATAATCAATGTCTAAGGACGAAGCCAACAAGAACAGCGCTGCTCCTCAAGCCGAACACTTGAACTTGAAAGTGAAGAGTCAGGTAATTCTCATGTTACTCAGGATGGTGAGGAAGTCTTCTTCAAAATCAAATCAACTACATCATTGAAGAAGCTAATGGATGCCTACTGCCAAAGACAAGGACTTGCGGCCAACAATGTACGATTTCTATTCGACGGCGAGAGACTCCACGAAGCTCAGACACCAAAGGAGCTGAACATGTAGAACGGTGACCAAATCGATGTGCTAGTTGAACAAGTTGGCGGGTGCGTCTTTTGATTAACCTATTTTGTTTATTCACATTTTATACTCTTATTTTATTGATTATTTTCTCTTGATAACTTCACTTGAGGGGTAATTATTTTATGTACACAATATTTTGAACGAGTTAATTATCATTAGTTATAATGAAGAAAGTCAAAATAAATGACTTCGAAATCTTAACGACACTTGGTGTAGGAACATTCGGACGAGTGCGCTTGGTGCGACACAAAATCACGTCAAAATACTATGCAGCGAAAATATTGAAGAAAATGGAGATATTAAAATCCAAACAAATAGACCATGTTCAAAGCGAAGTTAAAATACTTAGTACAATATCGCATCCTTTTGTCGTAAATTAATGATTTATGTAAGGTTAACATGGAAGGATTCGCTCAAGATGCTCGATATCTATACATATTACTGGAGTATGTACCCGGAGGTGAACTACTCACCTATTTAAGGAATGCTGTCAGATTTTAAACATCTCAAGCTGCGTATTTCATTATTTATTTTTAGTTTATACGCTGCTCAGATCGCTTTAATATTCGAGCACTTACACGACAAGAATGTAATTTTTAGGGATTTAAAACCTGAAAATCTGCTTATTGCAGAAGATGGCTATTTAAAATTAACTGACTTTAGTTTTGCCAAGACGGTCTAACTAAGAACTTATACTCTATGTGGCACCCCTGAATACTTAGCTCCATAAATAATTTTAAATCAAGGTCATGGTAAGGCAGTCGATTGGTGGACCTTAGGCATCTTAATATATTAAATGAATGCAGGAATTGATCCTTTCACTGATGAAGATCCAATGGTAATATACCAGAATATTCTGAAAGGGAAAGTTCGATTTCCAAAGGACATGGACAGAGAAGCAAAATCGATTATCAAGTACTTCCTGGTAGCAGATCCTTCCAAAAGACTAGGCATGTTGAAAAATGGAGTATAAGATGTAAAACAGCATAAATGGTTTTCGAAGATTGACATGCGGCAGCTTTTGTCAAAGAAAATTCCTATGCCTTATAAGCCAACTATAAAATTCGCTGGCGATACGTCGAACTTCAATCAATATCCAGATTCAGATAACTTGCCTCCACCAGTAAAACCAGCAGATGATCCATTTTCAGACTGGTGAAGAACCAAACATGATATTTAATTAAACTATAAATATAAAAATAAGTTAAACGAAAAAGATCATCGAAATACAAATAAAAATATGTCAAATCTGACAGTTCACATGTCTAATCTTCTAACTCTAAGATTATTGCACGAATTTCGAAATTAAAAACTCTGAAAAATCAATGATCGTTCGGATGTAAAAAGCTGCTGCGAATAAAATATTGCACACACATATATCACATTTAATATATTTTAGACGTCTACTTTTTATTTTTATTGTCCCCATCTCCGTTTCCTCTATTCTTTTTCCATGATTACTGGAAATGATTGTATTGTGTTGAACCGAAAAAAATAGCAAAGGATATTATCGAATTTCTCCAAGGAGAAAATAATTTTATTCGACATTCACAATTTTAGAATTAATCAAAATGACAAAGTTAGTCAATAATTTTAAAGTTAAGAGTAAGATGGTCAGACTGGTGAGACATTGGCCTTGCTTAATGGCTTATTTTAAATATTTCTATTATCTAACAAACTGCTTAAAATATTTGAGATTTCACCAAAAATATATAAATACATGAGAGTGTTCGACCATAGCAGGGACCGGAAGAAAACAATATTGTTGTTTGTATTGATTTTGGGTATTCTCATCATTGTCTTTCCCATTATTTCCTATTTAGTTTCGTTAATTTTCCGTCTTATCCGGAGTTTAAATCTTCTCCTTTTTCTTTTGAAACACTGTCCCTGTCTTTTCAAAGCGAGAAACAATCATTTTTACAGTGGAGGAGCTCATTCGCAGCATCTTGCCTGCTTTTCTATAGGACATTCCATCTTATTTTATTAATCGGATCGCCTATATTCTTTAATTGTAGCTGATTTTTCGATAAACTCTACACTGAGCTTGAGATTGCGAGTCTTAGTCCTCATGGATATTCAGGGCACAATCTTCATCTTATTTCTGTGACATAACAATTAATTACAATAGATTAAAATCATCAAAAATTTAAAGAAACAATTTACATTTAAAAATTAGTCTAAGTGCGATCTTAGAGATCCTCAAAGAAAGTTCAGACCTATTTTTGGTGAGTGGATTTTTTGTCAGTTTTAAGAAACTTATATAAGAAAATATCAAGTAAATATAGTTTGTAATGTGGAGTTTTTATCTCTCAGCGTTGCATCCATCGTCAGCAGACAATCTGCTTAGAGCTTATAATTTTCTTCTCTTATTTAAAATTCTCAAACTTAACATCGAAAAATAAAACCTCGATGTCTATTAAAAATTGATATATTTTTTCAAGTTGTTCATATTTATGTGAGTATTATTCAATAGGATTTCGCCCCGTTGATGCAGTAGCTTTGAAGATTTATATAAAAGCATGACCGCATAGAACAATAACTTGCAACATCCAAAAAGTACTTCCTATTGTTAACCATATCTCCTTGAAGAAGTTAATCATAAGTTTGGGCATTTTATTGTGGTATTAACGTAAATAGAAGCAATATTTTTTAGATTTTTTAAATTTCTACAAATAATAACCAGTAAAATATCGATGAAATATATGAGAAAAATTTATACAAATGTAAACTTGAAAATCCTGTTACGATTAAGATCTGCTTCATTTTGGGCAATTAATCTTGTATAATTAGATTTAGAATATAGAAAATTGTTGAGCCTAACGTAATAAATTATAAATAAAATTTTAGAAATAGGTAAATAATTATCATGATAACCCATAGAATCTCTTAATTCTAAATTGCTTTAGATAGTTTTCGATAGGCCCAAGCATAGCAACTATAGGGCGACCATGTGGACAATTATATGAACTGGGCATTTCGTATAGGGTGTCAGCAAGTTATCTCATATCTTAACGGGATAGTTCATCTCCAATTCTATATGCGTTATGGCAAGCAATAGTTGCCATCGATTATTTCTGACTCTTGGAAAGATCTTCAAGACTATTTTCATAATAGGATTCAATAATTTCTAAAAACTCTTGCTCTCGGCATTTGCGGTCGAAAATAGCAGGCACGCCCGTTAACCTTACTTTCATAAAGACTGGCCCTTATTATTGAATTTAATACATCCATCCCAAGTTTTTCAAAGTCTATTGCTCTTCTTTTATAACTTCTTTGTAGATATTTTAAACTTCGAAAGACTCTCCTTCATGGGTCTATGGCAATAATTTTTTCTCCTTCAGAAAACGAACATACAAAGATTTCTCTGAAGCAGCATGTTGGTCAATTAAGTAAAGAGTCTAGTTGTGAGAACAAAGAATAAAGGCCTTGCCAAAATTGCCTAAAATTTGGCACATGCTGAATCCTTCCTTATTAAACACTTGGTATTCCTGTGTATTGCTAGTCTCGCAAGTGACCATTGAATCCTCTTACTCCACTTTGTTGATCTTTAGGTTATTCAAATGCTGGCCAAAGTTGGTGCTTAATTTTTTCATGTCTTCTTAAAACAAAGTCTAAAGCTGATGAATATATAAAATTGTATTCTAATTAATAGGCAAGTGAGCGGCAAGTACTCGGAAACACTTGTTCAGGTATTATTATTTGTTTTCGACTTTTAATTACTGAATAATAATAATTCGATAATGTGCAAAATTAATAAGTTCAACACACAAATCGCTATAAAATAAAAGAAACTTTTAATACAAACTTAAATAATGTTCGGAAACAGTTGCTTCAGACAAAAATTAATCTAATTTAATCGATAAATAAATTATTTTTTTTTCTTTTTATAATTTATGAATTTGTTTACGTTCTGTAGCTATTTAGAAATTCCATTTTTGGCAATATAGTAAACAAAAGGGCAGTCATAAAACTTAAAGGAGCAACCAATG
>APMI01042330.1_pt1 | contig 24754 bp, 20 predicted proteins | sample 667938 | NCBI WGS metagenome assembly APMI01 (sample SAMN01084076, study PRJNA167559) | wastewater metagenome | biome: Wastewater | place: Denmark: Ejby Moelle, Odense | collected 2011-11-28
TACGATTGCATCTTTAAGGTTGGCATCAGCGGCGACAGTGGGGTTAACACCATTTAAGGCATCTTTTACCTTCACGGTCATCAGCCTTGTATCGCTAATGAACTGCTCAGTACCCAGTGTAGTGAAATTATTTTCAGTGAGTGCTTTCAGTATTTTTAAAGGAACGGTAATGGTGTGCACACCAATATTGATGGCATTACGCACATGCTCCACATTGCGGACCGAACTGAACATGATCTTGGTATCGTAGCCGTATTGATATACTGCACTTACGCATTGCTCAACGAGACTCAAGGCATCATGGCCCTGGTCTTGCAAACGACCTACCAGCGGGCATACATAAGATGCACCTGCATGCATAGCCATATAAGCCTGCTGTAAAGTATACACAAGGTGCACGTTGACCAACAACCCTTCACGACGCAATAGGTTACAAGCCCTTACACCTTCCAGCGATACCGGTATCTTGAATACTGTGCGCTTCGGGTCAAGGCCCAGGTCGAGCTGGCGGCGTGCCTCTTTCAGAATATCCTCAGCCGTATTACCCAGTGCTTCTATCTGCAGCACGGGAACCATTTTAGAAAGCATTACTATAGTACCATCCACATCGGTAATACCCTCCCGCTGCATAAAAGTAGGAGTAGTGGTAAGCCCGTTCAGGAAGCCCAGTTTAAAACCTTCTTCAATTTCCTTCAGGTTGGCAGAATCAAGATATAATTCCATGTATCGTTTTTTGTCGTGTTTTACTTTATATGTCTTCTTAAAAAAACTTCGGGTTCAAATACTTCCATTTCAGAGAAATAAAAGTCTTCCATATCACTGGTAATGATACAACTGCATTTTGAATGCATGGCGGCATAGTATTGCAGCCCGTCCTCAAAATCGTGTATCTTTTTATTCTTAGCCGCCAGCACTGCTTCCTTTTTTCCACAGTCGGCAATATCTATGTGCTCCAGCAGCAGGCTTATCTTGCTTTTTGCCTCCGCATCGCCATGCTTTTTTTCTGCAAAATAATAAGCAATTGCCAGACAAATGGAAGAAGTTACCAAAGTGTATTTCTTATTCCCTGCCAGGCTCAATATCCTTGCCGTGTATGGATACACCGGATACTCCTTATTGAGTACAGATACCAGCACATTAGCATCCAGGAACAGCCTCATTTTTTACCTTTGTAGTATTCGTCTTTAAGGGTTTTGCGACTGCGGGCACGCGTATGGTATTCAACCTCGCCCTCAGATAGCATTGATACCCAATCAGCCACGGGCATGTCCTCTATATTGCGATAATTACCTGCCACCACCTTGCGCAGCAATACCTCTGTAAGCCTGCTAAGGCTCATGCCGTTATTTGCGGCATATTCTTTTGCTTTGTCTATCACGCTTGCATCAAAGCTCATTGTTATCTTGGCGTCCATACAAACCTCCTTTTATACGACAAAAATAAAAAAACTATACGTACAAACCAAAAAAGGGTGGAAAACTTAACTTATTTCCTGTATTTCACTTCCAGTGCATGCAGCTCCAGCAAGGGTTTGAGGAACTCCTCGAGATCATAAACACATAACTGGCTGGCAGCATCGCAGAGGGCTTTTTCGGGCTCGGGGTGGGTTTCTATGAATACACCATCTACTCCGGAGGCCACACCTGCACGGCTCAACACGGGCAAAAATTCTCTTGCACCGCCTTTTGCATCAGCGCTTGGTATGCCATACTTGCGGATAGAGTGCGTGATATCAAAAACAACAGGATAACCCAGTTGTGACATATGGTAAAAAGCACGGGGATCAACCACCAGGTCGTTGTAGCCCATGGTGTAGCCGCGTTCTGTAAGTATGATCTGGTCGTTGCCCGCGTCTACAACCTTTCCTACCGGGTGTTTCATATTCTCAGGAGCAAGGAACTGGCCGTGTTTAATATTTATTACCCTGCCTGTTTTTGCAGCAGCAGTCAATAAGCCTGACTGCATACAGAGATAAGCAGGTATCTGCAATACATCACAAACCTCAGCAGCGGGTGCCGCCTGGTCGGGATAATGTATGTCGGTTAATATTGGGAAGCCAAATTCTTCTTTTATTTTGGCCAGTATCTTAATGCCCTTATCGAGGCCGGGGCCATCGTAGTATTTAAGGCTGCTGCGGTTATCTTTTGTGAAAGATGACTTGTAGATGATCCGGATCTTCAACCGTTCACTTACTTCTTTCAGCTTTTCAGCCGTTTTCATCATTATGCTTTCATCCTCTATCACGCACGGGCCTGATATTAAGAACAGCTCATCGGCACCGCAACTTATATTCCCTACTTGTATCTTTTTAACGCTCATAATTACATTCTTTTGTAAAGTTCCTTTATACTGTCTATCGTCACTTTTTCTTTCCAGTCGGTGCCTATGGCGTGGTTCCACATATGGTGGAGGTTGTAAGCCACATGTGCCATGGCAGTTATTTCTTCATCGCTCCATTTGTTGCTGAGGCCTTGTGGTAATACTACCTTGTGCTTCGCCAGCATTTGTTTCATTTCTTTCACTCCTTCGGGGTAATAATCTTCGAGATGCTGGAAGGCGATGCAGTTTGCATAGCAATGTTTCTCACCTAATATTTTTGAAAGGCCATAAGACAAAGCGTGGCAGACACCTACCTCGGAATAAGTAAGGCTGAGGCCACCCATCATAGAGGCCACCATCAGTTTATCGTCATTCTCTGGGGTTTGGCCTGCATTGTCGCCAAGGTATATTTCGCGGCAAAGCTTTAATGATTGTTCTGCGTAAGCATGGCTGTATGCGTTATTCAGTATCCCATTCTCTGATTCTATGCAATGGATATAAGTATCCATACCCGTGTAGAACCATTTGTCGGTTGGCACGCTGGCTATTAACTCCGGGTCCAGTATTACCTGATTGAAAACGGTCCAGTCGCATTTTAAGCCCAATTTCTTTTCAGGGCCTGTGAGTACAGCCGTCATCGACACCTCGGCTCCTGTGCCCGAGATGGTAGGCACGCCTAAATGGTAAATGCCCGGTTTTTTTATAAGGTTTAAGCCTTGATATAAAGTAGAAGAGCCATCGTTGGTGAACATAAGCGATACTGCTTTGGCAATATCCATAATGCTGCCACCGCCAATACCCACAATACCTGCAGGTATACCACGCGATGCCATTACTTCATCGCGCAGGGTATCTATCTGTTCCGTAGTTGGTTCGGCGGGATCAACGTCTATAAATCGTATTACATCGTTCTCTTTAAAGGGAATGCGGGCCTCCAGTTCTTTGGCTTTGAAATAATCATCAACTACAAAAAGGATAAAGCCTGCATTATCATTCCTGCGTTCAGCAAGAATGCTATCCATCATATCAAAACTACCCCGCCCGAAAACTACCTTCTCAATATTCTTAAAGTTCTTGTGCATTTATTTGCTTTAATTATACAGTAGCTACACCTGTTACCAGCTTAACGCAATTTGAAATTCCATTAGCAAGCTCCCTTACTTCATCCTCGGTCCATGTACAGCGGATGCCGAATGATATCAGCCTGCCCACTACTTCCTGTGATTTAGGCAATTCAAGCTTTGCATAATCCTGGGGGCTGCCCAATAACTCCACCGGCAGTTTTGCAGCAGTGCGCATTTCTTTCAGGTGGTCCCACTGGTTTATGAAATGGTACATGTTAGTGTACCAATAGTTGAAGCCGCCTATGCCTGCTTTATTTAGTTCGGCTACCGTACGACTGGCAGTTTCAGTATCGGGCAGGAAAAAATTCAGGAAGGTTGCAGAATCACCGCTTGGGTCTGCCACATGTGCAAATGATATGCCTTCTGTTTGGGAAAGGATATTCATGAGCATTTTTTTATGTTTCTGATTTGCCTCTCGTATCTGGGGCACTTTGCGGGTTTGCGCAAGGCCTACAGCCGCATGCAGTTCGCTGATGCGGTAGTTGAAGCCGAGTACCGGGTGTTGTTCCATACCGCGGTTATTACCTTCGTGGTTATGACCGTGGTCTGAATAGGCATCAGCCAGTTTATAAGTGGCCTCATCATCGGTTACGAAAATACCGCCTTCGCCTGCAGTAGCTATTTTAAAGAAGTCGAATGAGTAGCTGCCTGCTTTGCCAAACAGTCCTATCGCCTTTCCTTTATAAGTAGAGGCGAAAGCCTGTCCTGCGTCCTCAACGAGGATCAGGTTTAGCTCTTCAGTCACCTTCATTATAGCATCCATATCGGCCATGCCGCCGCACATATGCACTAGGCATATAGCCTTTGTTTTCGATGTTGTTACTTTTCTTATGCCTTCGGCACTCAGGCAGAGTGTTTCATCTATTTCAGCAAATACGGGTATTGCACCAATAAATAGCACAGCTTCTATACTGGCTATAAAAGTAAATGGAGGCACGATCACCTCATCGCCGGCACCAATGCCACAGGCTGCCATGGCGATTGCAATTGCCGCCGAGCCATTTGAAATAGCGTGTGCATACCTGGCACCCGTCAGTTTTCTTACTTCCGCTTCAAATTCGCGGGCTTTCCATCTTCCGTTGCGTTGCTGGTCGTGGCCATAGCGAAAAAGCACACCGTTATCCACTACATCCAGTATCTCTTTACGCTCCTCGCTGCCAAATAATTCTGTTCCGGGCATTTTTATTGATTTTTCAGGTTACAAAAGTACGTTTTAAGAACTTAAGAAGATGTTTAAACGGCTTTGGCAAGCTGATATTGCCCAGCTTACATGAAATAAAATCAAATAAGTTTGAATCAAAGTAGCCCAGGATGCATTTTTACACCTATTTTTAATGGCCTGATCTTATTATCTATAGGATACAAGAATGCCGGATGCCCCATGTTTAAGAAAACTGCCATTACAAGCTGGAAACTGCTAAAGGAGACTGTACAGGAGTTGACTGCGAACGATCCACTGCGGATGGCGGGGGCTACTGCTTTCTTTACCACGTTCGCCCTGCCACCTATTATTATTATCATTGTCAGGACACTGGGGATCTTTTTAAACAAGGAGATCGTGGGCAGGCAATTATTTCAAAAACTGAGCGCAGTGCTAGGCAAGGAGAGCGCCGACCAGATACTCACCACCATCCGCAGTTTCAGGGCGCTGGAACAGAACTGGCTGGTGACTGCCTTGAGCTTTCTTTTCTTGTTGTTCGTGGCCACAACACTGTTCCGCGTCATTAAAAATTCCCTGAACCAGTTGTGGGACATCCGCCTTGATACCAGGAGGAGATTCAAATTCAGTGTTACCTCGCGCCTCCACTCTATTGTTATCATACTGCTTGCCGGCCTCTTATTCCTGGCGGTACTACTGGTGGACGGTATCCAGGCAATACTGGGAAGGTACATCATCGAGATAGCGCCTGCAGCGGCCTACTTTGTTAATACAGTCGTTACCGAGGCGGTCTCCATACTTGTGGTGACTATCTGGTTTTTTGTGCTCTTCATGTACCTGCCGGATGGCAGGCCACCAAGGCCGATAGCACTTGCAGGTGCTCTGCTAACCAGCGTCCTGTTCAGCATAGGTAAACTACTAGTGCATCTCTTACTATCACAAAACAATATCGGAACGCTGTATGGAACCTCGGGAGCTATGGTGTTCCTGTTATTGTTCGTCTTCTACTCTTCCCTGATACTATACTTCGGGGCTGCATTTACCAAAGTATGGGGCAGACATCGCAAATGCCCTATTGAACCACTACCCCATGCAGCAAAGTATCAACTTGCTAAGGTGAGTGTAAAAGAATAAGTAAAGGCTATTGTTTTTGGAACAGAATAGTTTTCCGCTCAGTATCAGTATTAAGCTGTAACAGGTACATTCCTCCGGGCACATTCGCAGGTATTTGTATTTGCGCATTTACACGTTCATTAACGATCGCCACACTACTGCTCATTACAATACGGCCTGTCATATCCAGCATTTGTAAGTGCAGCACGCCGTCTTTAGCTTTCATACGCCCTTCAATGTTGAAGCTGCCTGTATTGGGATTAGGATATAGTCTTATCCCGGCCTTATTAATTGATGTAGTCTTCACTCCTACTACCGGCACAGTTATCTTCCTGATCCGGTTGTTGAAGGCATCAGCTATATACACATTATGCAAATGGTCGACGGCTACTCCCTTAGGGTGGTTCAGGCAGGCGAGCATAGGGTCGCCGTTGTCGCCGCAAAAAGAGAGGACTCCCGTACCGGCTATGGTATATATAGTATCCGCAGTATTCACCATGCGCACACGCTGGTTCTCTTCGTCGGCTATATACACATTACCCGAGTCATCAACTGCCACACCATAAGGATGGGCCAGCAATGCAGATGTTGCACCCGTGCTATCGCCCGCAAAACCCAATGTGCCTGCAGCGCTGCCTGCGAAGTTGCTGATAATGCCTGAAGTATTCACCTTGCGGATGCAATTATTACCCCTGTCGGCGATAAATAGATTACCTGCAAGGTCTACAGCCACACAGGTGGGCGTATCAAGTGTAGCAGCAGTGGCAAGCCCGCCATCTCCTGTATGCCCTACTAGGCCCGTACCTGCCACAGTCGTTATTATACCCGCTGGATTGATCTTCCGGATGCGGTTATTGCCATAATCAACGATGAATATATTACCAAAAGTATCGGCAGCTACACTTATGGGATTGTTCAGCTTTGCATTTACTGCCGCGCTGTCATCGCCGCTAAAGCCTGTAAGGCCCACACCCGCTATAACAGTCATTACCCCGGCTGTATCCACCTTGCGTATGCGCTGGTTGCGCTGGTCGGCTATATATATATTGCCGGCCGTATCAATTGCTACACTGCTTGGATTGTATAACAGCGTGGTAAGTGCCGCTCCGCTATCAACGTTATATCCTGCAGTACCTGTACCTGCTATGGTATTGATGATACCTGTTCCATCCACTTTCCGTACACGGTTGTTAGCAGCATCGGGGATATAAAGGTTGCCGCTATCATCTACAGTTACAGCCAGTGCATTAAGCTGTGCCAGGGTAGCTTGCGCACCATCGCCACTATAGCCAATGCTGCCATTACCGGCCACAGTATTTATTACCTGTGCAGAGGAATAACAATAACTGAGTGAAACCAGTAGTATGCTGAATAGTATGCGTCGGATCAACATGAAAAAGCTTTTAGTAACCCTAAAAATACTAAAAGCTTTCCATCTGCCTCGATATTTGAATATGCTTAGTCTTCGCTCACCGGGATATTTACATTTTGGCTGGACTGTGCCGTAATGGTATATGGTATGCCGCCTTTTACATTCTTAAAAACTGAACGATCATACCCATAACCATAAAGATAATAGTTGCCATTCTTAAGGCCGCTAAAAGTGCCACTGGGAATGCTATCAACCACCGTACAGGCAACAGAGTCATCATATACACCATTCGAGGGAAGAGTGGACGTATTATATTTTATATACACCTTCATGCTATCCAGGTTCTTTGCTACCTGGTGGTGCTGTGGAAATAGCACCAGGCTGGCATTACCGCCTTTACCGGCTACCATAGTGTCCGCCTTATCATTTTTACAGCCAAATACGGCTATTGAACAAGCAAAGGTGATAACTAGAAATTTCAGCTGACCCATAAATTACTTTTTTTAGAAGACAGTAAATTTACGCAAAACGATGGTTTTGCATTCTTAAACATACTTAAGTCTCTATACCAGCACAAAAAACAAGCCAATTTATAGCCTTGCGTCTACTGCGTCTTTGTCCAGGCAGCCTTTTACATCGTAGATAATGCCACCTTCTTTCACCAGTTGCTTCCAGTCCTTACCGGTAAACTCGTTATGGGCCACGGCCAGTACTACTGCATCATATTTTTTGCCTTCAGGCAGCTTGCTTATGGTTTCTATGCCATACTCATGTGCCACCTCATCGCTGTTTGCCCATGGGTCATAAACAGTCACATTGATATCGTAGGTCTTTAGCCCACGTACTATATCCACAACTTTGGTGTTGCGCACATCGGGGCAGTTCTCTTTAAAGGTGATGCCCAGCAACAGGATATCCGCATTTTTCACGCCCACATTCTTCTTTATCATCAGGCGTACCACTTCATTCGATATGTATTCGCCCATGCCGTCGTTCAGCCTGCGGCCTGCCAGTATGATCTCAGGGTGGTAGCCGGCTTCCTGTGCTTTTTGCGCCAGGTAGTAAGGGTCAACGCCTATACAGTGCCCGCCCACAAGGCCGGGCTTGAAAGGAAGGAAATTCCATTTTGTGGCTGAGGCTGCCAGTACTTCGTGTGTATCTATCTCCAGGCGATTGAATATCTTAGCCAGTTCGTTCACAAAGGCTATGTTGATATCGCGCTGTGCATTCTCTATCACCTTGGCCGCTTCTGCTACCTTGATAGAAGAAGCCTTATGTGTACCTGCCGTTATGATGGAGCGATACAGTGCATCGACCCTCTCTGCTACATCGGGTGTAGAACCTGAAGTAACTTTTTTTATTTTGGTTACCGTATGGTTCTTATCGCCGGGGTTGATACGCTCGGGTGAATAGCCGCAAAAAAAGCCTTCATTGTATTTCATGCCCGATATCCTTGCCAATACAGGCACGCATTCATCTTCTGTAACACCCGGGTACACGGTGGACTCATATACTACTATATCACCTTTCTTCAGCACTTTGCCCACTGTTTCACTTGCTTTATACAGGGGTGTAAGGTCAGGACGATTGTATTTATCTACAGGAGTTGGAACAGTAACAATATAAAAATTGCATTTGCTGATGTCTTCCAGCTTATTGGAACAATATAGTCCTTTATCCCCGTCCGGGTTAGACACATTAACCTCTTTCAACTGCGCGCTCTCCACTTCAAGTGTATGGTCGTTACCATCGCGCAGGTCTTTGATACGGGCCTCGTTTATATCAAAGCCGGTAACGGGGAAATGTTTTGCAAACTCAACAGCCAGCGGCAAGCCTACATAACCAAGGCCTATAACAGCAATTCGTGGTGATTGTTCCATAGATACTTTAGAAATTCAAAAGTCAAAATTAAAAAGTCAAAAGTCGATTGATATTAATTTGTTCTCGTGGCCGAAAAAATAGCCACCAGCAACGATAGAGCAGTGATGCCTATAGTAAGTATACGGTCGCGAGTGGGGTCTGTGGTACCAAGTTTGGTACGTGCCTTGTTCGGCTCTATATATACCACATCACCCTGCCTGAGATAATAATAGGGCGATTTAAAAATATCATCCGAATTCAGGTTGAAGCGCATGAAGACCTTGTTGTTATTCTCCTCGCGTATCAGCATCACGTTATCCCGCTTGCCGTATATCGTCAGGTCGCCGGCTATGCCAATGGCATCCAGCAGGCTTACCTTTTCATTGCTTACAATATAGGTTCCGGGGCGTGTTACCTCGCCCAGCACAGTGATGCTGAAGTTCGCAAAGCGTACGTTGACAACGGGGTCTTTATAGTACACTGCTACCCTACGGGTTATCGAGTCACGTGCTTCAGCAGTTGTAAGGCCACCTATGTTTATCTTGCCTACAAGGGGTATAGCCACATAGCCATTCTTATCAACAAGGAAACCGGTGACGTAAGGAGCAGAAGCACCTATGGCCGAATTGGCTGCGGATACACCCGCCAGGCCCGGTGAAGGCACGCCTTGCAACTCGGAGCTTGTCTTGGTATCAATGGTCTGGATATTGATCTGCAATATATCATTGGGCTGTATGCGTGGGTCTATATATGGCGCATGCGCAATGGTCATTGCATGATACAATGAATCAGGCACATTCTTAAAATAGGTAATTCGCTTATTGGTGCTGCAGGCAGTGAAAAGGCCATTGATACAAATAAGTACCAACAGGTACAGACGCAGTTTGGTACTTCGTCTCATGGTTTGATACATCCTCCGAGTTTTGGCAAAAGTAATAAAATGCTTTATTAACTAATAACCTCATTTCAGGATGAAATACCCATGATAAGCACATAGGCCCTTATAATGTTATATACTTGATGTCTTCCTGTGCTTTGCGATAGTCCTCGTGCTTGCCAATATCCAGCCAATACCCCAGTATGGGGAAGGACACCACGCGTTTACCTTCGTTGATGAGGTGCGCCATAAGGTCGGTAACATTATAGAACTCATCATCAGGTATCAGGTCCAGCAGTTCCTTTTTAGCAAGGTAGATGCCGGCATTGGAGTAATATGTGTAGCGGGGTTTCTCTTTTAGCGAGTTCACCATGTTGTTGCCATCCACTTCCAGTACCCCGTAAGGCACTTCCACATGGTAGGTGCTGGCTGCAACAGCCATATCCGCGCCTGACTTTAGAAAGGCCTGGAAGAAGCCGGCAATGTCTATGTTGGTAAGTATATCCGAGTTCATTACCAGCACATAATCGTGCTCCAGGTCGTTGGCCAGCTTCACGGAACCTAGTGTTCCCAACGGCTTCTCTTCATGAATGTAATGGATGGATAAGCCCCTGTCGCTGCCGTCCTTAAAGTAATCCATGATGATACCGGCCAGATAATTTACGCTGATGTAAATATTTTTCATTCCGTACTTGGACAGATGATCAATGGTATGCTCCAGTATTGGCTTATCACCTACATGCAGCATGGGTTTAGGTGTATCTTCCGTAAGCGGCATCAGGCGCTGCCCCCTGCCCCCTGCCATGATGATCACGTCGGCGGGTATTACAGAGTAGTTGATACGCAGGTTAAGGATCTTAACGATCGACATATTGTTGTCGACTATCGGGATGATCAGGATATTCTTCTTTCTCAGATCGTTAAGATCTGCAAGATGTACCTGGTCCTGGTAAACAAAGAGCGGATCGGGCTGAATATAGTCAAGTATCGGTGTGTCGAATGTAAGGCCCTTGATAAAGCCACGGCGAAGGTCACCATCAGTGAGTACACCTAATAGTTTGTTGCTGTTGTCAACTACAAATAAGATGGCGTCTGCGCGCAGATCATTAAGCTTCAGCAGCGCATCACGTACCGAAAGATTCTTATTGATGGTGTGCCTTTCAATTTCTCTTGCCTGCATTGTGGGGGATGTTACTGTGTCGTAATCAAAGCTGCTGAGGTACAAAATCTGGTATTTTTTTGGTGATAGCAATATTGTTAAGTCCGGGCCTGTAACTGCTTGGTATATTCACCACTCTTTCTTCAAGCCATTCAGCGTTCGACAGGTCGCCACACATGCAATTTGCATACATTGGCAACTTGTTCATTAAACGCCATATCGGCCTGGTCATTACCTTTTGCGCGTTCGTTTCTCTCAAAAACTCATCGCGTGCATCAATGCCATCCAGTATGATGGTATTAAGCCAGTAGTTTGGTGAACTCTCTGCTACCCCTTTTACAAAACTTATTTTGCTCTCCCTAAAAAACGTACTGTATGATTCGGCCAGCGCCAGCTTGTTGCCAAGTATTGCGGGCAGTTGTTCTAATTGTGCACATGCCAGTGCTGCGTTCAGGTTAGGCATGCGGTAATTGTATCCTACCTCATCGTGCACAAACTCCCAGGCATGCGGTACCTTGGCTGTGGTAGATAGATGTTTGGCGTGTTTCGCTATTGCTTCATCGTTGGTGACAATAGCGCCGCCACCGCCGCAGGTAACAGTTTTATTCCCGTTGAAACTAAAAGTGCCCATAAGGCCAAAGGTCCCCGTATGCTTTCCTTTATAACTGCTGCCTAATGATTCAGCAGCATCTTCTATCAAGGTGATGTTGTACTCGCTGCATATTTGCTGCACTTCATCAATACGCATCGGGAAACCGAAGGTATGCATGGGTATACATGCAGCAATGCGTTTGCCACTATGCTTATTGATTGCTATGCCATCCTGCAGGCTTACGTTTTGCTCTAAGAAGGTTTTAAGTGCAGCCGGTGACAGGCCCATAGTGTCCCTGTCCACATCCACAAATACCGGTTCTGCTCCGGCATGTGCTATGGCATTGGCCGTAGCTGCAAAAGTGAGCGGCTGTGTGATAACTTCATCGCCTGGCTTTACGCCTGCTACAACAAGCGCCAGGTGCAGCGCAGCAGTGCCACTGGTAGTAGCTATAGCATATTTTGCACCTGTTATCTCCACCATCATTTCCTCAAAGCGGTGCACATACGCGCCCACCGAGGATACGAAAGTAGAATCAATAGTATCTAACACATATTTCTTTTCGTTGCCGCCGAAATAAGGCGCATGCAGCGGAACAAAGTCCTCGCCGGCATTGAACAATGAACGTATCTGTGCTATTACTTCGCTATACATTTTTGTATTTATTGTCGTCAGGATTTAAAATGAAACCGTCATCCAGCACCTTCACGATCTGCTTTATACCATCCGGCACTTTGAACATTACTTTGAAGCCCAGTTTGGTATTTATCTTTTCAAATGAAACCCTGTAATCGCGCGGGTCTTCATTTTTTGAAACGTATTTTACTTTTGAATCCGGCAACACCTTTACGATCTCGTCCACTATCATTTTCTTCTGGTAGTTCTCGGTGGTATCGCCCACATTAAACACATCGAACGCAACAAGGCTTGCGTCTGAGCCGATAACCGTCACCACCGAACGCGCGAGATCATATACATGGCAATAAGGGCGCCAGAACTGCTCGCCAAATACCAGTAATTCCCTTTCCATAGCAAGCTCTTTGGTAAACTCGTTTACTGTAAGATCAAAGCGGGGACGCAGGGAAAGACCATATACGGTTGAAAAGCGCAGGCAGGTGGGCTTGCAATGGTTACTCTTAGGCTGTGATAACAAGAATTGTTCAACAGCTACTTTGGTTTCAGCATACAGAGAGACCGGTGCCAGCTTCGACTCCTCGTTCACAAAAACATCCGGATCGTCCATTTTGCCATAATTGCTGCAGGTAGATGCAAAGACAAATTTTTCAACGCCCATTTCTTCAGCTATACGATATAATACTTTGCTTCCTTCCAGGTTTGTGCTGCCAGCCAGTTCGGGGTTCTGGGCGCAAGCCGGATCGCCTACAATAGCAGCAAGGTGTGCTACCGCATGCACATCCTTCATTGCCAGGCGAACATCTTCTTCGCTTCTCACATCACCCTTTACAAATTCGAAATTGGAACAATTAAGCAGGTCTATTATTGGCTCACCACCATACATAAGGTTATCCAGTACGCGGACCGTATAACCTTTTTCAAGTAGCTGGCGAGTTAACACCGAACCGATGTAACCTGCTCCTCCTGTAACTAATACTCTTTCAGACATGGATGTTGGGTATTTTTCGTTATTTATTCAATATAAAAAATAAGGAATATGCGGCGGTGTAATATGCCTTATCGTGTAAACAAAAGTACTCAAGGAGGCTTACTTTTCATAAGCAGGATACCCTGTTAACCTACGATTAACCAGCATGACAACAAGTCATTAACAAAGCGGAGATGAATATTCAAAACTAAAAACGCCCCACAAAAGATGCAGGGCGTTTGTAAAGTACTGATAGTTACTTATCTAAGCAAGGTCACATTACCCTGGTAGTGTTGCGATTGTCCATCCCTGAGGGTGATGTCAATAACGTAGACATAGACGCCTGACGGCTGCGGTGTATCGTTGAATTTACCATCCCAGCCACGGCCAAGAAGGTTAGTGGTTTTAAATATTTCCTGTCCCCAGCGGTTATAGATGCTCATTTTAAACGAGGTCAGGCCAAGCGATAAGAGCTGGCGTGGAAGGAAATAGTCATTGATACCATCATTGTTAGGTGTAAATACGTTCGGTATATCCAGGTAGCAATCTTTCTTTACCAATACGGTGTCTGAGTTGCTGCAACCGTCAATGTCAACTGTTACGGAGTATTCGCCCGGTTCCGTAACATGAATGAATGAGTTCTTTGTGCCGGTATTCCATATCCATTTTGCTAAGGGGTTGCCCGAGTTTACATGGTCAGCAAGTAAGAGATCGCCTTCGTTGGGACACATGGTAGTATCCGGACCCAGGTTGATGTGTGGATATGGCCGTACCAGTATCTTTTGAATGGCATAAGTATCGGGACAGTAGCTGTAGGCTATGCTGAATTTCACATCGTAAGCTCCCGGTGCGTCGAAAGAGTGTTTAACAGGCCACCTGTTGAGCACCTGCTGGCCGTCCATGAAATCCCATGTAATACCCTGGCTTCCCCTCTGGGAGAAAAGGCCATCGAAAGTTACGTTCTGCCCCTCGCAAATGTTTGTATCGGTAACGTGGATAAAGGCATATGGAGTGGTATCAACCACAATAGTATGATATGTCGTATCGTGACACGAAAGGAAATCCGTAATAGCGAGCATGGTAGTGAAGATCCCGACGTGATCATACATGTGCGCAGGCGGAGTGGGAGTTGTATCAAATGTACCATCACCGTAGCTCCACAAATAAGATACAGGGGGTGTGGCAATCGTGCTGTCGGTAAAATCAACGCTGGTATGCTGGCAAACGCTATCGTGGCTTATGCCATATAGTGCCGCAAGCGGATGGCTAAGATCTATCGGCTGCGTAATACTGTCATTGCAATGCGTATTGGTGCTGTATAAGGTGACATTGTATAACTGGTGCACATGGAATATATGGACCGGGCTGAACGCGGTGTCCACTGCAGAACTATCTCCAAAATTCCATCCGAAAGATGTACCGCCTATTGAAGTATTCTGGAACACTACAGTATCGGCATCGCAGCCAAGGTGTACCGTGTATATATAGCTGGCATTGAACGGCGGATCTACTATATCAACCGTTACCGTATTTGAGGTACAGCCGCGATAATTAACATAGACTGAGACAGAACCTGCTCCGAGGTTTGAAATAGTTATGTTACCTAAAGCGTCCGCAGCCAATGACTGTGCAGGCTGGGGATTATTATTAAAGGAATAATGGACAGAGTAAGTACTATCAGGTACCAGGCCCGATATGGTAAATGATGCATCCTGCGCGCCACATATAGACGGGTCTATTTTTGTGATACCTGATATGGTAACCGTAGGATCAACTAAAGTAAATGGCCCTACGACCCTGGAAAGGCAACCTGTTATGGTAGCGACGACAAAATTATCATACACACCGGCGCCAAGGCCCGTGACCGTGACATTGCCGAAGGCATCACCTACAAGGAGTACGCCGGGCTGGGCTATGTTATTAAAGTTGTAAGTAACAATAAAGGAGTCACCGGGTGTTACGCCGTGCAACCTGATCGTACCATCATGAAAACCGCAACCTGTAGGATTAGTAAAGGAAGAGTCATCGATATCGGGGCCTGTACCAAGGCGTACTATAACACTGTCGATATATACAAGCGAATCGCAGTTGGAACTTGCAACGGCCCTTACGTAATAGGTAGACTGCACTGTGGGGCAAACCACAACGCTTGTACTGGCTGTATCGCCAACTGCAGCATAGTTGCCTATCACATTATTTGCAGGATCTGTCCATGTAAATGTCCACGAAGGAGAGCCGCTTGGTGTGAAACGTTTGCCGTCGCCCCCAACGTCAGGCGTCCACTGGGTAGCATTCCTTCCAGGCACTTCGATAGCAACTGTGGCATCTTGATTTTCTATGGCCTGGATGGCTTTACCACCATTCCAGTTGGCACAAATAGGCTTTGAAGCTATAAATACATCAATGGCATAAGTAGATTCATACAGCACTATCTGGTGTGTACCGATCAATTGGGTACACTGAAATTCGGGAATATTGTACCATGACACAACAAATGTGCGGCATGGGGCCTGGCCGTAAACCGCCCAGCGGATACCTGTTGCAGGCAGCATGTCGTAATAGCATCCCATAATGCTGTTCTTCATGGCCGCGTTATTCACCGGCGCGGGGCCGGGTATGCTCCATGGACATCCGCCATTGGCATTCGCTATGTCAAAATTTATCTGGCCATTAGAGCCGATAACACATTGCGTGTATTTAGTGCCGAAATAGCAGAAGGGGAAAGGAAGATCTATTACCGGGCTGTACACATCATCCTGGTTGGCCACTACCTGCGTGCCTACATCGTATGCAGTTGGCAGGTATGGTATCGTTGAAACCGCATAATCGGTGGTGGACCTTAAGGTAGTAGTACCTGTGGCATGAATGGTAGCACAGCCACCATTGCATATTGTAGTATCACCCGATGAAGATGATGAAGTAGTATTACCCGGAGGGCAGGGTAAAGGCTGCGCCAATACCTTTAAAGGGCCTGCCAGGAGGAAAAGAAGTATTAAAGCTTTTAGTGTAAGTATGTTTTTCATAACCTTATAGTACTGGTACGTGTATAGACCATTAATGCGCCTGTTTAGTTTGGGGGCAGGCGGCAAAAAAGTCACATAAATATAACAAATATTTAGCAGCGGGTTAAAAAATTATTGACCGTATAGCCCAAAAGAAAATATAAGTGCGTCTGTGCCCATACTCACCCCCCGATCGTATTGATTACAATTCCACTATGTATTATTTCATTTGCTCTTTCTCCTTTTGCAGCACCAGGTATTTATCACGCAAGCGGGCAGCCTCCATAAAGTCGAGATCTTTTGCAGCCTTTTCCATTGCTTTTTTGGTCTGGGCTATGAGCTTATCCAGTTGGGCGATGTTCTTGTACTCCACGACATCCTCGGCGGCAGCCGTTAGTGTTTCATCGTTGATCGCGTACTTATTATTCTCATCGTAGCCTTTGATGTCCAAAACCGATGTCTGTTTGAATACCTGTTCGGTCGATTTCATGATCGTTTTAGGCGTAATGCCGAATTGGGTGTTGTAGGCAATTTGTTTTTCCCTGCGGCGGTTGGTCTCGTCTATGGTGCGCTGCATACTCTCGGTCATCTTATCGGCGTAAAAGATAACAAGGCCGTCCACGTTACGTGCTGCCCTACCGGCCATCTGTGTAAGTGAGCGCTCATCGCGGAGGAAACCTTCTTTATCGGCATCCAGTATCGCCATCAGCGAAACCTCTGGCAGGTCAAGGCCTTCACGCAAGAGATTCACACCAACCAGCACATCAATATTTCCAAGACGCAGATCGCGCAGTATCTCTACGCGCTCCAGTGTATCTACCTCGGAGTGTATGTATTTTGATTTTACGTTCACCCGCTTCAGGTATTTATCCATTTCCTCGGCCATACGCTTTGTGAGCGTGGTCACAAGTATACGGTGGCCCATTTTTATGCGCTTATCTATTTCATCCAACAAGTCATCCACCTGGTTAATGCTTGGGCGTATCTCGATAGGGGGATCGAGCAATCCCGTTGGGCGTACCACCTGCTCTGTTACCACCCCACCCGTTTGCTCCAGCTCATACTTGCCCGGTGTGGCGCTTACAAATACCACCTGGTTGAGCTGCTGTTCAAATTCATGGAAGTTAAGCGGCCTGTTATCCAGTGCTGAGGGCAGGCGAAAGCCGAAATCGACCAATGTAAGCTTGCGCGAACGGTCACCGCCGTACATGCCACTTATCTGTGGAATGGTAACATGGCTTTCATCTACAACCAGTAAATAATCTTTAGGAAAATAATCGAGCAGGCAGAAGGGCCGTGTACCGGGCTTGCGCCTGTCAAGAAAGCGGGAGTAGTTCTCTATGCCGCTGCAGTAGCCCAGTTCCTGTATCATTTCCACATCGTAACTCACACGTTCCTTTATACGTTGTGCCTCCAGCGGCTTGCTGATGCTCTTGAAATAGTCGACCTGCGCATTCATTTCATCCTGTATCTCGTATAGTATCTGTGTTATCTGGTTGCGGGGGGCGAGGTACAGATTTGCGGGGAATATGGCGGCATTTTCCATAGTGCCTATGCGCTTACCTGTATCCGTCTCAAAGCTTTCGATCTCTTCCACATCATCACCAAAGAATGTAATGCGATAACCGTAGTCGACATAAGGAAGATTAATATCTACCGTGTCGCCTTTCACGCGGAATGTACCACGCGTAAAATCGCCCTGGCTGCGGTTGTATAGCGAATTAACTAGCCTGTGCAAAAAAGCATTGCGGCCAATACCATCGCCTTTGTTGAAGCGGATAATGCCATTCTCATATTCGGTAGGATTACCCATACCATATATGCAGGACACGGAAGCCACAACAATTATGTCACGGCGCCCACTGAGCAGGCTGGAAGTGGCACGCAGCCTTAGTTTTTCGAGCTCTTCATTTACCGAAAGGTCTTTTTCGATATAGGTATCGCTGGTAGGCATATATGCCTCCGGCTGGTAGTAGTCGTAGTACGAGACGAAGTATTCAACTGCGTTGTCCGGGAAGAACTGGCGAAACTCACCGTACAGCTGGGCCACCAATGTTTTATTATGCGTCAATACGAGTGTGGGCTTTTGCACCTCCTGTATCACATTAGCCATGGTAAATGTCTTACCCGAACCGGTAACACCGAGCAATGTCTGGAACTGCTCACCTTCCTTCAAACCTTTTACAAGCTGGGCAATCGCTTCCGGCTGGTCGCCGGCGGGCGGGTAAGGACGATCTATACTAAACTTCATACTTTACAAATTTCATGATTTTAGGGGAAAGAGTTTGCTAAAAATTGCGGGGCGTACAAGGAATGTTCAACCCTTTTAGGGTTGCAGCGTTTTAGGGCTTTAGTTAGCCCCCGGATAAATCCCGGGGGCTATTCATATTTAAACCCCTTGGGCTTATTTCAAATGTCTACACGACCTTGAAGTGCCCGGAAAATGCCCGAATGCCCGATCGGGCATAAAAATAAAAATCGGACATTTCCTAACGGTGTTAGCCGGCTGAAAGCTTTGTCCATAGCATCATATGATGATAAAACCAGCGTGCCCGATTTGTGCCCGGATCGGGCATTTAGGTCCGAACGTATCATATGCAGTGTCCGAGTTTTGTCCTTAACCGGCCCTCATGTTCTGATATTGAGATGCATCAAAATGAGGATTTACCGTGCATAGGAAATTATCTTCCACAGCAAGATACGAAAAGGGGGGAGGGGTTTCCAAATGAAGATATCCACATTTTTTATGCGAATTTTCCTGCGTGGTAAATCACGTAGCTTCTATGGAGCCTCTATTTTTTTGATGCCTACCCAGGCTATAAACACGGAACTCCTACGGAGTTTATGCGATAAGACAGGCAGAATGAGAAAAAAGCGCCGTAAAAAAGCCCCGCCGGTTGGGCGGGGCTATATAAAGAACAATTATTATTTTTTGCCTTTACCTGAAGGTGCGGGTTTTGAGCCTGCTTTCTCTGCATCTTCAATTTGCTTCAGCAGGGAGTCACTAGGATCCATTGCCCTGAGCAGGTCCATGTACTTTTGCATAGTTGGCTTGTCCTTGGCTTTATAGCTGCAAAGCAGCAAATATTGGTAAGCCAGTTTCAGGTCATTCTTCTTATCGTAGTTGGGCCCTACCTTATCCAGCCATTTTGCAAAGTAAGGGGCAGCTTTACAGTTCTCGCCCTGCGGGTCTTGCGCTGCGCCTACGCGACCACGCCAATACGTAGCTGAAGGCTGATCGGGGTACTTAGTTTCCATCATTTCGAACAAGCGGTCAGCATTGGGATAGTCCTGGCCATAATAATACATGGCACCTGCCCAGAAATAGTCAACGGGCTGTGTTTCAGGATATTCTTTTACCAGACGCTCGTACCAGGTAGCTGCTTTCAGGTAAACTTTTTTCTCTTTAAACGCTTCAGCGATCATGCGATATGTATCCGATTTGTTTTTAGAGGTGTCAATGCTAATTGCTTTATTGAAATAGAAATCTGCTGAATCAGGCATGCTGTTTTTTAAGAATACGCGTCCATAGTTGGTATAATCTATAGGCGTTATCTTTTTAGGCGGGCAATTAAAATAAATGTTCAGATCCTGCAGGGCATTGGTGCTGTCATTTAATTCCAGCTCGCTAAAGCCCTTGATACCACGTATGTTACAGTTCTTATTGCCTTTTTGTATCAGCTCGTTTGCTTTTTGTATCGCACCATTGTAGTCTTTAGATAAGTACAATATCTCGAGATAAGCACGTTCAGCATTCTCATCCTGGCAGGCAAGTTCCATATACCTCTGGATGTTCTGCTTTGCAAGATCATACTTACCACTTGAATAGTAAGCATAAGCGAGGTCGCGGTATGGAAGCGGATTATTGGGATCTGCATCTTTCGCCTTACCATAATTCTCCAGGGCTAAGGGATAATTACGCGCATCGTACCATAGCTTACCTATCCTTGAGTAAGCAAGGGAGTTTTTGGGATCGATAGAAGTGGCTTTTTCATAACTATTCATCGCTTCACCGCCACCGCCTTGTATTTTCTGGTATGCATCGCCAAGTGATATATAGATATATGCATTGTTCTGAACAGATTCCAATGCTTTTTTATACCAATCGATCGCCTGCTGAGCATTACCGCCTTCAGAATATGTAATAGCATCAGCGGCAAAATATAATGGCTCCCAATCTTTCTTTTTAGCTTTACCCGATACAGCCATAGCAATCTGTGCACCCTGTGTAGCGCTATTCCTTTTAAATGCTACACGGGCAGTACCGGCTATATTAGCGGCATCTTCCGGGTATTTGGCAAAAATGGCCTGTGCCTCGTCTGTTTTTCCCTGCTCGAGTAAAGTTAAGCCCAGGTAGTAGTTAGCCCTTGCATTAGCGGCAGCAAGCGGCTTTAAAGTCTCTTCAGCTCTTGAATAGCATTCGTACCTGTACATCTTTATCCCATCGTCCACTGATTGCGCCTTAAGCCCTGCAGCAATAACTATTGCTGCAATTACCATGATCATTTTTTTCATTGTGTACTAAAAATTTAGCGTAGTGCTTTTTCTATGTGTTAAAACGTGTTTTATTAACGATTATTATTAATTCTCTTCTTTATTGTGAACGTTATTGCGTTATTGATGCATCCCTTATTACCATGTTCATCTGCAGCGGGAATAAATGTGCGTGTGCAAAAATAAGCTGTCCGCGCCCTCCATAAAGGAAATTGGCAAAACCCGTGCCGAGCCCCGGGTAGGTTTCGCGATTGATGCAATAAAGCGTGCGTGTAAAAGGATACATTTTGAGTGCAATGAAGGCCTGGTAAGGCTTGTAGGCGATACCAGCACTGTCGTTCAATATACCTACCACCCTAACCTTATTTATGAATTCATTAACACCGGTACTGTCACTTTGGGAGCTTACGAAGCCCAGCCCGACAAAACCAATTGCATCGGGGTTTTGCTCCACATAGTCGATCACTTCTTTATTCCCTTTGGCTGCAAACACATTCGCACCCAGTTTTTGTCCTGCAAGCAAGGAATCCTGTATGTAGCGGAGGGTGCTGGAACCCTGGTTATCAAAGACTACCGTGTATTTCTTTTTATAGGCCCCTGTCAATATACCTTTGACGGTGTTAATATTCATTATCGTGTCGGGCGCTGCCGGATTTAATACGATAGCCACCGCATCTTTTGCCAGCTTTAACGGAACCGGTACTATCTGCTTTTGCTCGCAAAAAGCCTTTTCATCTTTCGAGAGGTCGCGGGTTACCAGTATCAAACGCGCTTTATTATCAAAAAAGTCTTTCAAACATTCAGCTTCCGGTTTATAATGTGCCGTTATTTTAGCTTCGGGAAAGCTACTGTCGAAAACCTTCAGCTGTTCTTCGACCACCGGCCTGTAGGTTTCGTCAACAGAAATATCTATGGTGCCCGTGCTAAGCGTATCCGGATGTTTAGGAGTATCGTTTGCACAACCGCCCAGTATGAGACAAGCGGCAACCATGATGGAAATACTCCTGGAAAGTGGCATATGCGCAATTTTAAACATTATCTACAAAAAACAAGTGCGTTTGAAGAGATTGTAACAAATATTTAAAGCCCGGCCGGCTTTCACCAGTGCTTATTCCGTATTATTTTTCAGATCCCTGATCCCTCTCCAGATGCGGAAAACGCCATAAACCAGCAGTAAGCCGCCAAGAGCATATGCCACACCTTTTGACAGTTCAATAGTACCAAAGGTTTTGACCCAAAATAAAAGCGCTGCTATTATTAGGTACACTGTGCCCATCCCTATATGCTGCATAGCGCGGACACGCTGCCAATTAGTGCCTTTCCTGTTAAGGTCTTCCGAAGCCATCGCCTTTTCTTCTTTTTGAGGTGCAAACATAAAGTATAAATGCGGAATAATAATAAGAGCCCAAAGAGCCGAAATTCCATATTTTAGGTTTTATACAAACCTTTCGGAAAAATAAAACGTCTTAAACCTGCGACCCCTATTTTTCCTAAACCTTTTATTAGTAATAATATGCCATTAATCAAATAACACATTCGTTTTATTTATTTTAGTAATGAGGTTTGGATATATAATTAGATTGCTTATTTTCGTAATGCCATCATTTTGGCGAAAAATCATAATATCATGAAGTCAAAACTTACTTTACTTTCATCCTTCAGGCTGTGGCTTGTAGTAGCCTGCCTTTCTCTTTTTCAATACAGCGCAAAAGCTGTATGCGCGTGGTATGTTGTAGACAATATACCCTGGTCATGGACAGGCTCTAATTCTAATGTTGATGCAATGAACCTGGTGTACGGCGTTGGTGGCTGGTCGCAGGGCAACTTTAGTACCCCTGCAGCCACAATCTTCGCTCCAACCAGCTGTATGGTTTTCCTGGAAGGCGGCGACAATAATGCATTAGCATTAAACACTTTTCTTATCGCCAACATGACCACGATAGAAAATTGGGTAAATGCAGGTGGCAGATTGTTCATCAATGCTGCACCCAACCAAGGCGGCAATATTAACCTGGGATTTGGGGGCACCGTGCTTAATTACGGTCCCAATTTCAACAGCTCAGGTTCGGCCATTAACCCCAACCACCCCGTGATGTTAGGCCCTTACCTGCCTACAGCACCATCGTATACCGGCAACTATTATGGCCATGCTGAAATAACCGGTACAGGACTTGACGATATATTGCAAGGCGATGCGCCCGGCCATATAGTACTCGCAGACAAGTTGTGGGGTGCAGGTATCGCATTCTTCGGCGGCCTTACACAACCTTATTTCTGGACTCCAAATCCACAAGGTTTCAATCTTTGGTATAATATCATTTACTATGTTGGCAATATATCGCTGCAGACGCTAAACACTACTATACCGCTCAACTCATATTGCGGCGGCCAAAGCTTCACGCTGAGTTATAATACTACCGGCCTTACCTTTGTGGGTGGCAACCATTTTATAGTACAGCTGAGCGATGCGACAGGTTCTTTCGCAACACCTGATACCATTGGCGACCTGATATCGGCGGCCAACAGTGGTACGATAACCTGTACGATAGATCCAACCACGATAACAGGCACAGGCTACAGGATCAGGACACTTTCAACAAACGCTGCTTTTACAGGTGCTAACAATGGTACTGACATAAATATCACTACCCCTGTTTATCCTACAGTGGACGTAACTGCGAGCCCCGGAAATGCGATCTGTACCAACGCGAACACTACGTTCACAGCTACTTATACAGGTGGCGGCCCCACTCCTGATTTCCAGTGGTACAAGGATAATCTTCCTGTGGGCACAAACAGCCCCACCTACTCAGACAACAACCTTGCTGACGGGGATATAGTGTACGTGGTAATGAGCAGCAGCGCAGTATGCGCTACACCGGTGAACATACAAAGCAATGTGATCACCATGACGGTTGCAGACCCATCGACACCAAATGTAATAGTAACTGCAAGCCCCACTGATACTATCTGCTCCGGAACATCAGTAACCTTCAACACCCTGGTGGCAAATGCGGGCCCTACGCCTACCTACCAGTGGACGAAAAACGGTAACCCCGTAGGCTCTAACTTACCTACATATACTGACAACACACTTGCCGACGGCGACCTGGTAACATGTACGATGACCAGCAGCGCTGCATGCGTAACGCCTACTACAGTAACAAGCAACACGCGTACAGTAAAACTCATTACCAGCGGTTTCCTTGCGGGTAACATCAACTATCCTACATTACAGCCAGTGGTAATGGCCGGGTATAAATACCAGGTGAGTGACCCTGAGTGTAACCTGATAGCCACTGTGAATCCTGTAGGTGCAAGCCCAATACACGGTAATACCAATGTATCGGTTTCGCTCACATTTGCTGAAAACACTTTTAACGGACAGCCTTACCTGAAACGCCACTATGATATCACGCCGGACAGCAACGAAGAAAATGCTACTGCAGAGATAACATTGTACGCGTACCAGTCGGAATTCAATAGCTATAACGTTCTTGCGAATGGCTGGGGATTTCCATTGATGCCAACAAGTGATGCTGATGTACTTCGCATACCTAATATAAGGGTAACACAGTTCCACGGCCTGGGCAACGTACCTGCCAACTATCCCGGCCCTATTGTTGTCATTACGCCAACTTCAGTGACATGGGATGCTACTTACCATTGGTGGGCTATTACATTCCCGGTGTCTGGCTTCAGCGGCTTCTACATTCATACCTCAAATACAGACAACCCGCTTAGTGTATCTAATACCGCAGGCAGCGATTTTGCTTTCCATGCATATCCTAACCCGGTTGAAAAAATGCTGAGTGTAAATGTGAATGGCACACGCACAGGTGACAGCTACATAAGCCTAACCGACGCTACAGGCAAACTGATACAGAAAGTGAAACTTACAAGCGGCAGCACAGAGATAGACATGAGCAGCATGGCATCAGGATTGTACCTTATTAAGTATAACGATGATGCAAGGTCTGAAACTATTAAAGTGACCAAACAATAATCAAATTCTTATTTCTATAAAAAAATCCCCCGCCAAATGGCGGGGGATTTTTTTTTTGTTAAGCCAGAAGCTAA
>APMI01016984.1_pt1 | contig 24747 bp, 21 predicted proteins | sample 667938 | NCBI WGS metagenome assembly APMI01 (sample SAMN01084076, study PRJNA167559) | wastewater metagenome | biome: Wastewater | place: Denmark: Ejby Moelle, Odense | collected 2011-11-28
AGAAAGGAATATCACTCTAACCAACTTAATCATAGCATCGGTTGAGAACAGAATTTTAGAAGATGAAAGAAAAAAGATATTGACGTTCATTGAAAAACAAGACAACATCTTCATAAAAATTGAGACCAACATTAATCAGATTGCTAGAGTTGCAAACACTCAAAAATTTATCAGCAGTAAAGAATTAAATTATTTCCAAAACCAACTGAAAACCATTATTAAACTGAAAGAAAAACAGAATGAAGTTTTTCTCAAAATCTTTTCAATGCTTGCAAAATGATTGTCAAGATCATGGATGCAGCAGGTTCTGATTTTCCGGGAGTCAATTACAATGACAAGAAAATTGATAAAGGAAAGGGAGAACTGATGTTGATGAAAAATTTTCCATCATTCATCAATGAAGACAGCAATAAGCAGGAGGTTCGGGATTACTTCAAATCAGTTTCGAAAAATGAAAAAGTTAGAAAACCACAGTTTCACGCTGTGATTTCTACCAGATTTCAGGAACATTCTAAAGAAGAATTAACCAAAATTGCTGAAGATTTTATGAAGGAGATGGGATACGGTAAACAGCCTTATATTGTGGTTTATCACAAGGATACCGATAACAATCACGTCCACTTGGTTTCTACCAGAGTCAGTAAACAGACCGGAAAAAAAATCAATGACAGCTATGAAAAGCTGAAAGCCCAGAAAGCCCTGAGCAATACGATGGAAAAACTCTACGGGCTCAAAGAAGAAAAAAAATTAAGCAATCTGCTGACTTACAGAATAAGTTCCCTCCAACAGTTGGAAACTTTACTCACTAAAAATGGTTATAAGCTTAAAAAAAACACAAATGATGAAAATGCTTTAGACATTTTAAAAAACGGAGTACTACAGCGAACACTGTCAGGAAAGCAGATTGTATTTCACAATAACAAAGGCGATGGGAGGTCGAAACAGATTAGAATGATTCTGGAAAAATATAAAAGCATCTATTCCAATAAAGTTTTCAAGGTTGAAGACAGACGGAAACAAGAGGGAATGCTTCCTGAAGAAAAGCAAAAAGAAGATTGGAAACCAAAAATCGAGTTTGAAAGCGAACTACAAAAAAAGTTGAAAGACACCTTTGGAATCGACATTGTTTTTCACCAAGCCTATGAAAAACATCAGACCAAAGAAAAATTGGAAGGCGGACTCCGCCCTTTTGGCTACACCATCATCGACCACAAAACAGGGAGTGTTTATAAAGGAAGTGATATTCTAAAAATGAACAACTTATTTGAGTTCACTTATGAAGCATTAGACAAAAAGCTTTTTGAAATACTGAAGGATTACTATATCACTAATCAGGAAACAAAAAAGATGCTGATGGAATTTTTTATAGAACATTATCCAGAAGCTCAGATAAAGGATTTTATGCTTTTTGAAAACAAAAAACTGAAGAACAAGAAAATATATAGTGCTATCAGAGATGATGTCAAAGTATACCTCAAAACACAAAATAAAGAAGATATCAGCATCATCATGGGAGAGGATGGAAAATATTACGCCATTCATTCCCGACTTCATTACATCGGAGAACTGAAATCCATGATTGGAGAACAGCAGTATCAGGAATTCCTAAAACCAAAAATGCAAGAGGAAAGAAGCTCAGGTAATGAGTTCAGTAAAGCCATAGATGAAATGCTTTTTGAACTTATGAAAAGTTCCGGAACGGCAAAAGATCTTGCTGAAAATGAACTCAAAAAGAGAAGAAAAAAGAGAAGATAGTTGATGGAAAAAACAACATACTTCTTTAAAACCAACAACCAACACCTAAAGATATGATTATCACATTTGCAACCCAAAAAGGAGGAACAGGGAAAACCACATTAGCTATTGCTTTTGCCAATTACATTTCGGGAATATCCGACAGAAAGGTCAACGTATTTGATTTTGATTTTCAGAAATCCTTTTATTACAAATGGAAAGAAGACGAAATATCAGATATTCCCAAGTTGTATGATGTAGAGATTATAGAAGAAAACGAGCAGCCGTTCACCGATTTAGAAACGCTGATTGGACTCAAGGAAAGTGAAGATATTAATTTGTTTGACCTTGCTGGAACATTGGATGTAAAATACAGTGACCTGTTGATTTATAGCGATTTTATTGTCATTCCTTTTGAGTATTCCAATGTTTCTGTAAAATCGACACTTGTATTTATCAATTTTCTGGGATTAATGGAAAGCCAGGCGGAGAGAGTATTTATTCGCTCTAAATACGATAAAGGCTATAAATATCTGAATCAGGAATCAATGGATGCCGAGATCAGGAAGTATGGAACCCTGCTGAAATGTCCAGTATTCAAAAGGAATTGTTTGCAAACTATTGATACACGTAAACTGAACTATGAACAGAAATATGCCGTAAAGAATTCGTTCACTGAGTTGATAGATCATATTAATAACACTCTTGAAATCACTTTATAACCCAAAATACTCTACCGAAGATGACCAAAATAATAATTACCATTCTAGCCATTTATCTGTTTTATTACGCAGGAAATATTATCTACGATCTTTATTTTAAAAAGGATAACTCTGAAAAAAAAGAAGAAATCCAAGAGTTCTCCTTAAATGAATTTGCTGAAAATAATAATGATAAAGTTCAGGATATCAGAATTGACGATGTAGAAAATATCAATGTACCCAGTTCATTCAACTCAAAAGAGCTTTCTATAATTAAGCAAGAACAGGATGAGAGTCGTGACCTTAGTTACTTCAGAAAGAAATTTGAATCCGAAGAGGATATTGATGCTTTTTACCTTTATGATAAAAATACTGAGGAGCATTTAGAACAGAATGAATTATCAGCTGTTAGTACTGAGGAAACTGTACCACAAGAAAAACCTGCGGAAAAAACTCAGGAACTCCAAAAAACTTTTCATGAAAAATTTTTCCAGATCCTAAATTTAGCCGAGACCAGTGTCCAGCTGATTTCAAATAAAGAAGGGCATAAGGTTTATCATTCAATGATTTAAAATTTAGCAAGTACTTTTATCTCTTATAAGATCCACTCAATTAATGATGGATAGCACACCTTCTATGATTTTTTTTTAATAAAAAAACACAATTCTAACTATAAAATTTAATTATTATGAAACAACAAAGTAAACGTTACCAATCATTTACAAAACTATTCACTATCGCATTGCTACTTTTTGCTTTAACGCCAATGTTGGCTCAGGGAGGAGCAACAGCCATTTCCAATGCCGCAGACGACATCAAGGATTACTGGGACCCGATTAAACTGATTTTAAAAGCAGTTGGCGGTTTAGTAGGATTTATTGGCGGACTGAGAGTGTATAACAAATGGACGAATGGTGACCAAGATGTTAATAAAGAAATTCTGGGCTATGGGGGAGCCATGATCTTCTTGATTGTCGTTCCGGAATTCGTAACCTCATTCTTTGCTTAACATGGGCTTTTATCTGTACAAGGGGCTTAAAAAGCCTCTTGTATTCTTCGGGCTCAAAGGCAAATACATTATTTATGCAGTGGGTGTTATTGGAGGAGGTGTCATTGCAGCACTCGTACTCTCAAAGTTTGGATTACTAGGCTCTTTATTAGGTCTGGCAGCAACAGCAGGAGGCGTTTATGTCCTCTTTAAAAGACAGGATAAGTATGGTTTGTACGACAAGACCAAAAATTTCAATCAGATATTCATTTTTCCCAAAAAGTTCAACAACAAAAGACTTCTACAAAATGGCAAAAACAAAAAAACAAGCATTTAACATTCCTTTTATCGGCTACGATTATGGAAAAGATAAGGGATGGGATTTTGATGTTCTTTTTGGGCAGTATGGGAATCCTATTATCGGTATTAAAATAAAAAATATTGTTGAGCAGTATTCAGCAGACCCCGATAATTATTTGCATTTTCATACGGTTCTCAATCAGGTAGTGTCTATAATCGGTGAAGGTAGAATAGTTCAGAAGCTGGATGTTTTCAGTAAAAAAAGATATACCGCAGAACCATCCAACCAGTTCCTGCAACAAAAATATTCCGAACATTTTGACGATAGGCTATTCAAAACCATTGAAACAGTACTACTATTTACGGATATCGTAGATGATAAGCTGAAAAAGAAGAACAAGCATTACGGGTTCTCTGAAAAAAGCTATAAAGAGCTTCGTGACAAATGCCAAAAAGTATCTATGCTGTTGAAGCAGAGCGACTGTGAACCTCAGTTTCTGTTCGAGAAAGATTTTGAGTATTACATTTCTGGAGTTTTGTCGATGAAATTTTCAGAGGTTCCCACCTTTGATAACATTAAAAGTACCAATGAATATCTGCAAATCGGAAACAGGTTCGTCAAGAATATCTCGTATGTCGATGTAGAAAACATTGATCTGCCCTCTGAAATAGAGCCTTATTCCATATTGGGAGGAAGCGGAGCCGCATCTGAAACAGCCGTTGATAATTTTACTTTCATCAATGAACTAGAAGATTATGAAACCATTATTTACAATCAGGTCATTACCATTCCGTTACAGGCACCACAGCAAAGAGAACTCGACAAAAAAAAGAAAAAGCACGAAGGAGCCGCTAATAACTCTCCGTCCAATGCCATTATAGCAGAAGAAATCCAAACCCTTCTGCACAATATCGCTATTGACGGACAACTGGTGGTCAATGCCCATTTTTCAATTTTATTTTCAACAAATACTCTGGAAGAAATGGAAGGAACACAGTCCATGATTGAAAACAAGCTCTTCACAAAAGGAATTATTGTTTCCAAAAATGCTTACAATCAGCTGGAACTCTTCCGGTCTGCCATTCCGGGTAATGCTACTGAACTCAGGGAATACGATTTATTTATGACGACAAGCGAAGCGGCGTTGTGTTTTTTTTTTAAAGAAAGTTACCCTTTGAATGAAGAATCCAATTTTTATATGCGGTTTACCGACAGACAGGGTGTACCTCTAAAAGTAGATCCTTCGGATTTACCGATGAAGTCAGGGAGAATCAACAACAGGAACAAATTTGTTTTAGGACCTAGTGGTTCAGGCAAGAGTTTTTTAATGAACAATATTATCGAGCAATATCTGACCTACAACTATGATGTGGTTATTGTCGATACCGGAGATTCCTATTCGGGAACATGCAAATATAAAGGAGGAAGATACATTCAGTACACCGAAGAAAAACCCATTACCATGAATCCTTTCCTAATGGATAAAAAAGAATTCAATATTGAAAAAATAGAATTTTTAACCAATCTGATTTTCCTGATCTGGCAAGGTCCTGATGCTACGATGTCGTCAGCACAGAAATCCATTTTAGACAATGTGCTGATGTCTTATTATCATCAATATTTCAACTTGGGAACTGAGTGGTATGAAAATAAAAGTTCTGAAGAGTTAATTCTGTATTTGGGTAAATATAATATTCATGAAGAAGATATTTATGCTCAATATGAGAATGAAGTCAATAGACAACATACTTATTACGATGTTTTAGGGATTGCATTCGATGCTAGTCCAGATGAAGTTAAAGAAGCAGGAAGAAAATTATTGAAATTCTATCATCCTGATAAAAACATCAATAATCCCGACTATGACAGTGAAAAGTTTTATCAGGTATATGAAGCTTATGAAACGCTTGGTGATGAAGACAGGAGAAAAATCTATAATGAAACGCAGATGATTCTTATTACATCCAATGACATTATCAAACCACCTGAAACACCCGAAGAATGGAACGAATCATTCAGAAAAGCCATTATCAAAAAAATAAAGGAACTGGAAGAAAAGTTGGTAATCAATGAGCTTTCTTTCAACGGATTCTATGATTATTGCAGCAAATTCCTACCACTTTATTTGAATAATAAGAAGCATAGTATCAAAGAGAATGAATTTAATCTGAGAACTTTCTTGTTTGTTCTGAAGGACTTTTACAAAGGCGGACGTTACGGAACTACACTCAATGAATCTGCTGACAATACGCTGTTTAACGAATCATTTATTGTTTTTGAGATTGATAATGTAAAGGATAATCCAAAGCTTTTTCCCATTGTAACACTCATTATTATGGACACGTTCATTCAGAAAATGAGGTTAAGAAAAGACCGCAGGAAAGCCCTCATCATAGAAGAAGCATGGAAAGCTATTGCCAGTAAGTTAATGGGTGGATACATTTTGTACCTCTACAAAACCGTAAGGAAATTCTGGGGCGAAGCAGTGGTGGTAACCCAAGAGCTGGATGATATTATCGGGAATGCGGTGGTAAAAGATTCTATCATTAATAATTCCGATACATTTATTCTTCTTGACCAGACCAAATTCAAGGACAACTTTGACAGGATTGCAGCTTTGCTTTCCCTAAATAAGGTGGAGCAAAACAAGATTTTTACGATTAACAATCTCAACAACAAATCTAGAAGAAGCCGTTTTAAGGAGTTTTATCTCAAGCGAGGTTCTAAGGGAGAAGTATACGGGAATGAAGTTTCTATAGAGCAATACCTGACCTACACCACAGAAAAACCAGAAAAATCCGCTGTTGAGTATTATATACAAAAATATGGAAGCTATGATGAAGCTTTGCTCAAGATTGTAAGCGATTTGAAGGGGTTTGGTGACAGTCTTGAAAACCTCGTATCGCTGGTCAATCTATACCGGAATCCTTTGGATGAAAAAGTAATGTCATACTACTGTAAAATGAAAAACCAAAATAAAAAACTTAATGTGTTCAAAATCATCTCCAAGGAAATGGAAGATCAAAATATCAGTTTTTTAGAATTAATCAATAAAGAGGAATATCAATATGAAAAAGTTTAGCCTATTATTTTTAGCATTCGGGAGTTTAATGTATTCCCAAAACACCTACATAGATCCTACGGTTACGGCTGCTATGATTTTGTATTCGGAAAATCTAAAAGCCAAACAGAATGAAGTCATTGAGGAAACGTCAAAGTTAAAAGATGCACAAACATGGGTAGGAACCCAGATGGTAGCTGCTAATGACATTCAGAATAAAATACTGAAGGGGTTGAAAGAAGTTTCAGGGACATTACAGAATGGAATTCAGGTACAACAGATTTATTCCGAGCTGAGTAAATGCTACAATTATTCTTCAGAGGTTGTCCATTTGGCTTCGCAGCATCCTCAGTATGCGATATTCGGTGTAAAAGCTTCTCAAAAAACGTATGAGCAAAGTCTGAAAATCGTAACGGATGTATCTGATATTCTTGCATCGGGAGAGCTGAATTTGGCAACAACGGGAGACCGTTACAAAATCCTGCACAATATTTCCGAAAATGTAAAAAATCTAAAGCTTTGGTTATTGGCTATCAAGCTACGATTGGAAAAAGTCAACCGCTTAGGGTTCTGGAATTCCATTAATCCATTTGCAGGATATATCAATACTGATAAAGGTATTGTAGAAAACATAATGAATAGGTATAAACGAAATTTTTAAATGTCCTAAAATGATGAAGGTTTTTCAAATTCTATTGTGTTTGATGGTTTATATAATAATTACATCATCAAGTGGTGGTTCTACGCCAGCATGGGAGCAAGAAAATGTTTCCTTTCCAATGATGAATATAGAAATAAGTTCCACGATGAAAGAACATGACAGGCAGAAAGAAATGCGACAAAAGCAAACGCTGAATGCTACTGTTGAAACCGCCAACCAATCACAATGGAAAGATTTCAAAGATAAGGTAACCAAAATACAGGACAGGCTAAGAATTGTTTCGTTTGCTATCCAGGCTATTCCTACCGGAGTAGCTATGAGTAGAGAGATTACCAAGATTACCGACAATCAAACGGCAATTATCGATGAAATCAATACAGCTCCTTACTCCATTATAGCGGTTTTACCTTCACAGGTGCAGTTTGTGGATGATCTGCAAATGACGGCACGCCTTATAACAGGCATTATTCTGTCTTACGGAGCAATTAATCAGATGGAAAAATCTGAACGTAAAATTTTATTGGATTATGCTTTAGCCGAGGTAAAAACACTCAGCAGAAATTCCACACATATGCTTTTAAAAATCAGAGATATCAAAGCAAAAGTACTACGCAATAAAAGAGCTTTCCAGTACTATATCAACAGAGATAAACAAGTGGTGGAAAGTATCATGAACAATATTAAATCCTTTTAGAAATGAAGAATAAATTAAGCTTTGTTATCCTGATGTTTATTGGAGTCTTTGTAAACAGTCAGCAGGTTGTAATCAATGAAAAACTTTTATCACAGATTACTGTCAATCATGGAGTTCGTCTAGTCAGCGAACAGACTTTTTTAGATTCCTACAAAAAACAGAAAGAACTTTATGATGAGATTAATAATAAAATTACTCAGGTGATTGCCATTCAGGAATACATCTACCAGCAATTAAAAAATGTCAACTCTGCTCTTACGCAAAGTAAAAAGCTGATATATCTCTATCAGTATTTGGGTAGAATAGTAAACAATTCCAATAAAATGCTGGATTTAACTGCACAACATCCTGAATATGCCATCCTCGTGTCAAAGTATTATGTTGAAATCGGCAAACAAACAATGAAGCTTCAACGGGAAGTAACGCAGGATATTCTCAATGAAAATAAGGACTTTCTGATGGATGCTAGTGATCGAGAAATGCTTATCGAAAAGGTTTTTACCAGAGTGAGGAACATCAACGGTAATATTCTCTATATCATTTTACGGTTGGAAAATGCAAAAAAGATTCCTTATATCTATCAAGTTCCAGTACTTCGGAATTACCTCAATATAGACAAGGCAATAGTCAGTGATATTATTCAAAAATACAAATACCTATTTAACTAAGATTATGGAACAGCTATTCAAAAAAGGAAAATTTTTCCTCTTATTATTTGTGATCACCAATGTTTTTGGGCAAAGTGTGAAACGACTGAATGATCCCTCTATTGTTGCCCAGCATAAAAGGATGGTTTTTGAAAGTTGGGGTGATTGGCGTCCCTATCCTAAGTACTTCTTAGGAATTCAGACCAATTTTGCCTATGCTACAGTTTGGGGAATGTGGGCTCCCAATATCAACAGAGATTATAAGGAAGGTAATGACATAAGACCATTAAAACCAACCGGAGAACAAAATTTAAGATTCACACAATTAAAATATGAGGAAGAAGAAGCAAAAAAAATAAAAGCAACATCCGATACCATTTATAAAAGGAGTGTTCAGGATTTTGCACATTGGACTTCCGCCACTGTAGATGCAGACCCTCTTTGGCTGCTTTATTACAAACATATGCTGAAACCAATTACTGAATTTCCTGATACTCCACAAAGCTTTATGGAATGGAGGTTGAAAGACCAGCAAACCTATGAAACGCTGAATACCACAGGAACATTAAAAAGAATGCAGGAAGAACTGGACTTAATCAAAGAAAAGTACTCGATGTCCAGAAATATGGATATGCCAAGAGGGAAGCGATTCATCATGTACCACGAAACATTGATACGTTGGAGAAAATTCGTGCAGGAACTGAGAGGTTATAATAACCAGACAACACTTCTTTTGGACTATAAGAATATTCTAAAGAACCATTTATCCACTGCTTTGCCCTCTGGGTGGACTCCGGCATCGGATAAGCAGATTGTTCAGAATGTGATGCAGCAATACCAACACAAATACTAGATATGAATAAAAAAGCAACAATAATATTTTGTCTTTTCGCAATGATAATACCCGTTATGGGCTTTGCTCAGACAGATAGCGATTACAGCAACCTGCTCCAATTCTTAAAAGGTGATGGTGCTTTTGAAAAGTGGTTTATGGAAGTCTTCACCAAGCTGGATAATAGCGTACAGGATAGTGCACAAGGTTCTGCATTGGTAGGAAGAGCAATAGGCGGATTGGGAGCATTGATGTATCTCGGATATATGGGCTGGCAAATGGCGGCAGGAGATAGAGAGTGGGAAATTACTCCAATGTTGAAACCTATCCTTATTGGTTTTACTCTTGTGTACTGGACAGGATTTGTTAATTTGATACAGGCTCCTTTTGAAGCCATTGCTCAACCTGGAATAGCAATTTTCAGCGATATAGAATCCGAAGTCAATGATTTGCGGGTTCAGAGATTCAAAAAGCAACAGCAACTTCTTGATGCTGTAATTAAATTAAAAGCGGAGGAAGATGCTAAACAAGAAATTATTAATAATACTAATGAAGATGCTGATGATTCATGGTATGACATAAGTGATGGAATAGATAAACTCATCCAACCCATCAAGGAATGGTCTATAAGGATGGATTTTCAACTTCAGAAACTGGTAGCTGAAATCATTGAATTTTTATGCCTTTCTATTCTTAGAGTTTGCGTCTATCTGATATTCTTTATACAAAAAATATGGGCTTATATTTTAATTATCCTAGGGCCTATTGCCGTTGGAATGGCGCTAGTTCCAGGATTTGAAAATTCTTTATACAGTTGGGTTTCAAAATTTATCAATATTAACCTTTACACTTTTGTTGCTTACACAGTGATTAATATTGGGCAGCAACTCATTGCTTCTGGTTATACCATGGAAATAGAAAGGTATGATACTCTGTTAACCAATGGAACCATTACCAATTTAGATGCTTTGATGCTCTATGTGAGCAATTCTGGCATGATTTACAATCAACTTTTTACTTGTGTGGCGTATATCGTTACCGGAATCGGGGTTCTTATGACACCAACCATTGCTGACACGATTGTTACAGCTGGAGGTGCAGGAGCGATGACCAAAATGAAAAGTGCAGCAGGAAAAGTGGCAAGCAGTGCAAAGGCAGCTGTATTAGCTGTAAAAACAGGCGGAGTTACTGCTGTAAAATCGGTAGCAGCGGGTTCAGCATCAGGAAGAGTGAATAGTGCAATGAATAATAAAAAGAAATAAATAAAAAATGCTTATCAAAAACATAGAACAACGAATTAAAATCAACAAGATTGTTTCAATAGCGAGTATTGCTTTTGCTAGTTTCATTGTTATAGCAGGATTTTTCTTTGCTTTCAGAATGATTCAGGATTCCAGAAAATCCATTTATATTCTGGATAATGGGGTTCCTGTATTGGCAAAACAAACTGATGTTTTACTTAATAGACCTGTAGAGTACAAAGCGCAGATTGAGCTGTTCCACCGATTATTTTTCACCCTAGCTCCTGATGATGACTACATTAAGGAAAATATTCAAAAATCTCTTTATCTCATTGATGATAGTGGAAAAAAGGAATATACCAACCTGAAAGAAAAGGGTTTTTACAATCAGATTGTTGCTTCCAGTTCCATGGTCAGTATTCACACCGATTCAATTGCACTGGATATGGAAAAGCAAAAGTTTCAGTTTTTCGGAAAACAAATGATTACAAGAAAATCATCGGTAATCTCCAGAAAGTTAATTACGGAAGGGTTTTTTGAGGACATCATCCGAAGTCCCAACAATCCTCACGGTGTGCTGCTTAAAAACTGGCGGATCATTAACAACGAAGAACTCTCCCATCAAACAAAAAACTCTTACTAAAAATGAATGCTTTTTTCAAACAAACCGGACAAAGATGGTTAACCTGGATTGTAAATAATCCGAAGAAGTTTTTTACCTATTCGATGGTTTTCTTATCACTATCATTTATAGGCTCGCTGATTCAGGGGATTTTCTATCCTTCTGAAAATGCATTTAAAATAAAACCTCCAATTCTGTATTCCAAAAACCAGACTACTCAGACAGCATTTGTCAATAATGATAAAGAAATGGAAAAGATTGTCAATGAACTCAAATTACTGAAAGTAAAAAGAGATCGTAACGAATTACAGAAAGAGGACAGCCTGAGAATAGAATACCTGTTTGACCAATTTCAAAAATTAAAAAATGACCGGTAGCACCGGAGGCAATTTATCTAAAAATCAAAAAAAATGGAAAAACTTAATTTCAATCAAAAAAAATATGTATTGCCTCTTTTGGCTCTGCCGTTTGTCTTCCTGTTTGTGTATATAGGAGCCCAATTTATGAAAGAAGATAAGCCAAAAGAAAAACCCAAAGAACTTTCAGTTTCATTAGGTGAAACGCAGGATTCTATTCTGACGAAAAATGATGCCTACGATGCATTTTTCAAAAAAGACGATAACCGGACGATGCTTGGCGGATTAGACAAGGAAGAGGACAGTTTATTAAGCTATGATGATCAGTTATCAATGGCACAAAAAAGGAAAATAGATTCACTGAAAGGCATTTCTTCAAGACAAAGCGGGTATCAAGGAAAAGGTAATCCGTCATCTTATTACAATCCAAAACAGCAAAATGAAAATAAGGATTACAAAAGGTCTTCGGAAATCATCAGGATGTTGAATGACAAATCCTATGGAAAACCAGAAAATAATTTCGCTGATACACCAAAAGAAAAGACACAAAGTCCTGATCCTGTTAAATATCTTAAGCAGCAAATGTTGGTGATGGATTCTTTAGAAAAATCAAGAGATACTGAATATCAAAATAAACTGGCGGCTGAGGAAAGGCTTAGAGCGAACAAAGATAAAATGGAAGAGTTTCTGAACTCTACTTTCAATGTAAGCAAATCTGGTATTAATGGTAGTTTCAATGCATTTTATAAAGAAAAAGAAAACAGCTTTATCAAAGCGGTTATTGATGAAAATAACAAAGGTTTTCTGGGAAGCAGAATCAGGTTCCGATTATTGGAAGACATTTTTGTAGGAAACAGAAAATTCAACAAAGGTTCTATCCTATATGGTCAAATCTCCGGATTTTCAATGCAAAGGGTTGAACTCACTATTGTATCCGTATTTACCAAAGGGGATATTCTCCCTGTCAACTTATCTATTTACGATGTTGACGGAATGAAAGGTTTGTATGTTCCGCAAAGTGTATTCAGGGATATGCTCAAAGAAATGGGAAGTAATTCTGTCCAGGGTACTCAAATGGATATGGAAGGACAGGGATTTTTTACCAGCATTGGTTCCAAATTATTTACTTCCACTTCCAAATCCATTGCTAACCTTATAAAAACCAACAAAGCCAAATTGAAGTACAATTCATATGTATTTCTGATTGACGAAAAACAACTGAAAGATTCAAAAAACCAACAAAAAAAATAAACAAATGAAAACGATGTTATACAGCCTGTTGCTATTTACAGCCCAATTCTTGACAGCTCAAACAGCAACCAAAGAACAGATCATTTCGGATTTACCTGAGATTGAAATTACCGAGGGAATCAATCTTCACATTATTTCACCTGAACCCATTCAATATGTGGATTTATCTACTCAGAAACTCACAGGAGATTTGCCCACCACCAATATTGCCAGAATTAAAATTTCCGATACTCCTGATTCTGACGGGAAAGAGAAAGTAAAAAAGCCTGTTGTGTTTTTTAATGGAGATCAGATTGGGATTATCACCGTAGTTGGACAATCCTTTATTGCTCAATACAAGGTAGTTTACGGGAATCAGGATAATCTCAATACGATAACCAATATTCATATCCAGCCCGAAGCAATGCAGCCGATTGAGTTTTCTACAATGGTTTTTTCCAATCTTGAACTCAGAAAATTTGCGATGGATATTGTTCAGAAAAAAACAGAAAAAAATCCAATCAGAAAAGAGAAAAACCTAAAGCTCAATGTCCAGCTCAATAATGTATATGTCATCAGTGACTATATATTCTTAGATATGACCTTTAAGAACAATTCCAATCTGAGTTATAATATCGAAGATTTGAAATTTTCCTTAGAGGATAAGAAAATTCATAAGGCTACGAACAATCAAAGCATTGAGATGATTCCGCTTTTCCAGTTGAATCAGAATAAACATTTCAGAAAAAATTTCAGAAACATTTATGTGTTCAAAAAATTCACTTATCCGAACTCCAAGGTAATGATGATAAGGTTAATTGAGGAACAGCTTTCAGGAAGAACCATTGAAATGAAAGTGAACTATTCCGATATTCTTAAAGCCGACACCTTTTAATTATTAATATAATGGACAGTTTTATAATAATGTACTTCGCACTCATTCTATTAATCTTGAGCGGTTATTCTGTTTTGATAATCATTTTTTATAAAAAGCGGAAAGAACTCATAAATGACTATAAACAACTACTGATTCTTAAAGAATGGTATGAAAAAGTATCAGAAGAGGCAAATCACTCCTACATTATTGAGAGTGTTGAAAAAAGAGGACACGAAGTAATTAATCAATTGAATAAGTTGAATGACAATTTTATTGAGATACAGGAAAAGCAAAAAAAACTACAGGAAGAACAACAGAAGCTTCATAGTAATCTATTAGAAGAACACAAATTATTGAATCAATATTTCGAAAATTATACTTAATGCAAGAGCAACAACATCAAATCAAGATTTATGGCTTTCTACAAAAGGCAGTATACACCGTGGTTGCGTTAGATTGTGCATCGCTCTTTTATCTGAATGCCAATATTCCTGTAGTTACCAATTTATTGAAGAATTTCAGCAAAATGAGTTTCATTTATCCTCCGATCAATGCCAAGTTTGCAACATTAGTTTTAATTGGATTGGTTGCAGTTGGGACAAAAGCAAAGAAAAAGAAAGACCTGAATATTACGACAGAAATAGTAATTCCAATGGTTATGGGATTGCTTCTGATTTTCTCTTCTTTGGTTTGGCAGAACGAGGCTGGAAATACAAAACTTCCAAAGATATTTCCTGGAATGAATTTGTATCAGGTTATATATGCAACACTTTCATTTTTAGGAGCCGTCATTCTTCAGATGGGAGCAGATAGTATTTCAAAATTAATGCAGCAAAAAATGGGAAAAGACCGATGGAATGTAGAAGAAGAATCCTTTGACCAGAATCAGGAGCTTGTAAAATCAGATGTCATGATCAATATTCCTTATTTATTCCGTTTCAAAGGTAAAAGTAATAACGGTTGGATCAATCTGAATCCATTCAGAGGAACAATGGTCATCGGAACTCCTGGCTCTGGAAAATCTTTCGGTGTGATTAATCCTGCCATTCGACAAATGATTGCCAAAGGTTTCTGTCTTTGCATTTATGATTTTAAATTTCCTGATTTAGCGCAGATTGCTTACTATCATTATCTGTTGAAAAAAAGTAAAGAAACAGATTATAATTATAGTTTCAATATTATTAATCTGAACCAAGTTGAAAAATCAAAAAGAGTAAATCCATTTCATAAAAAATACATTCAAACCTTGGCAGAAGCGCAGGAAATGGCAGAATCGATGGTGTCATCATTACAAAAAGGAGGAAGCAGCTCCGGAGGAGGCTCAGATGCATTCTTTACCCAATCGGCAATCAATTTCTTGTCTTCCTGCATTTATTTTTTTGCTACTCATGAAAATGGAAAATATTCTGATTTACCTCATATTCTTTCCTTTATGAACAGAAACTATAAAGAAATTTTTGATACCCTTTTTACCAATGAAGAAATATTTTCCTTGCTTTCACCATTTAAAACAGCGTATGATAATAAAGCTTTTGACCAGTTGGAAGGACAAATCGGAACATTGAAAATATTTCTTTCCCGACTGGCGACTAAAGAGAGTTTCTGGGTATTCTCGGGAGATGAAGTAGAATTGAAAATTACCAACAGAGATCATCCTTCTATCGTCATATTAGCATCTGACCCAGGAACACAGGATATTAATTCCGCTTTGTATTCTTCGATTTTGAACAGAACTTTAAGATTGATCAATTCCAAACACAATTTACCAGGAGGTATTATTGCTGATGAGTTTCCTACGATTTATATTCATAAAATCGACAATGTAGTGGCAACAGCAAGAAGCAATAAGGTAGCCGTTTTACTAGGTCTTCAAGAGATTCCTCAACTTCGTCAATTCTACAAAAAAGAGGTTGCTGATACTATTTCTGCAATTATGGGAAACATTATTTCTGGTTCTGCAAGAGATAAAAATACATTGGACTGGTTGGAAAAAATATTTGGAAAAATTAAGCAAAAAGCCTATTCCCAGTCTATTTCTCAGCAAGGAACAACTACCAGTATTAACGAGAAAATGGACAATATGATTCCTGCCGGAAAAATAGCTACTCTTAAAACTGGAGAAATGGTGGGAATGATTGCGCAGGGTGAAGAGAACAATGCCGAAGAGTATAAGACTTCTGCAATAAGCGGGAAGATTAATCTGGATATGAATGCCATCAAAGATGAAGAAAAAAATTATGTGACAATGCCCGAATACTACTCATTTGTAGATAAATCAGGAATCAATCGCAAAGAAGAAGTATTGATGACCAATTTCAGAAGAATCAACAAAGAAATAGAGCTCATCGTTAACGAAAATATTAAAGCATAATCAAATGAAATTTATAGTAAAATTATTCATGATTTTTGGAATTTTATGTTCTCAGATATTGGTTTTTGCACAATTCAATACTCTTACTCGAACTGAGATAAAACCGAAGGAAACTCTTTCTGAAAAGCAGGAGTTTCAGAAAGAAAATAATCCTATTAAGAAAAAGCAAGAAAAAAAACAGAACATCATCAGTAAACTTTTCAAAGCTCCTACAAAAGCAGATTTAAAAAAGGAAATAGATTCTTTAAAAACATTGATGCTTCAATACAGCTTATCAAAAATAGAAGAGCAGAATTTGAATTCTATAAAGAATAAAGATTCTCTGCTTCAGAGATTCGGAAAGAGGGGATATTCCATTGAAAATAGAATAGAAAGACCAATTAAAAAATTTGATCTTATCAATGAAGAAGAGTTTATCTCAAAAATAAGTATGCCTCTGAGTAATAGAATTACCATCACTTCTCCTTTCGGATGGCGTATGCATCCTATTTTCGGAACCTCAAAAATGCACAATGGTATTGATCTAAAAGCGCACTATGAAGATGTTCATGCTGTAATGGATGGTTATGTTACAGAAGCGGGTTGGGACTCGGGAGGCGGAGGGAATTATATTAAGATTAGACATTCCGATTCATTTGTAACTTCTTATATGCATCTCTCAGAAATCTATTACAGAGTGGGAGAGTCTGTAAAAGCCGGATTCATAATTGCAAAAAGTGGGAATTCAGGAAACTCTACTGGCTCACATTTGCATTTTTCTGTCACTGAAAATGGGAAATATATCAGTCCTATACGCTTTCTGAATGACCTCATTAAAGCCAATAATTTAATAGCCAAATATTATGAAGCAAATAAGTCTTCATTTACACCATAAAAAATATTTACTCTATGGAATATAACAATTTACCGACAGACGAATTGAAAAAGTTCGGAATTATTAACGAAGACCTTACTTTCTCCAAAAAACTTAGTGCTGAAGATATACAGAAGTTTTTGAAAGGATATACTATTGTTGCTGACAATGAAAAAAACAGAGCTACTTTCCAGCTCACAGAAAATAATACTAAGCTTAAGGTTATTTTCCTCGAAAGGGATAAAAGTTTGTCAGAAGTATTGAAAAAGAGCAAAGAAAAAATTCAGTATTCTGAAATAAAAGGACAATACAGAATCAATGACGCTAAGAACTCTGCACAATTGAACTTTTCAAGACAAGCTTTTGTTTATAACAATAAAACAAATGAAATAGTTGAGTTTGATTTTATTAAAAATGCTAAAGAGCTTACTGCAATTATTGCCGATAAAAAAGATGCTCATGAATTGAATCGATATAAAAATGAATTGTATAAGCTAAAAAGTTTCCTTTTAAAAAAAATAGACCAATATCCTGAAATTGCCAAAAAGATTAAGAATGATCTGAACATTGTTTCGAGAGAAATAAACTCAGTAAAAAGCATTTCTAGGTATGAAAAGCAAATCACTAAAACGGGTGATTCCAATATTCAACTCAACGTGAATGACAGAGATGCGTATGAAGATGCCAATAGACTTAGAGAGGAAAACGAAGAACAATCTGAAGAAAATGAAAAAAAGCGTGGATTCAGAAGATAATAATAAAAAAGTATTAACAATTAAAATCCAAACATTATGGAAACAAAAAAAGAATTTGACCAAGTAGAGTATCTAAAAAATCAGTTAAAATATCTCGGTTTTGGAGAAGGAGAAAAACTTTACAAAGATTTAGAGAAAGGTATCAATTCCAAAAATCAACAATTTGAAATCAAGACCACTTCCGACAAAGCTTTGCCAGGAAATAAAGTTGATTTTGCCTTGAAATTTAACAAAACAGATAATGGTGGCATTTTTCTTAATTCGTACAACGCAAAATTGACGAACGAAAGAAATGAGGAGATTTCTCATAATTTCCCAGTCAACCGAGAAAATACTTTTACTGCAAAAGAAGCCATTAATCTTTTGGAAGGGAGAAGTGTGAAAATAGAATTTCATAATCCGAAAAGTGACCAGCAAGAAACCGCTTTTGTCCAGTTCAACTTTGGAGAACCCAAAACAGAAAAAGGAAATTATCTGTTTCAAAATTTCTATAAAAATTACGGTGTGGAGACTGACAAAATTGTAGAAAAATCCAATCTTATTTTTGATAAGCCTGAATACAAAGAAAACACGATCAAATCTTTAGAAAAGGGAAGTATTGTAAAGGTAAAATTCAACATGAACGATCAGACGATAGATGGAAAAGCCATTCTTGATCCTCAAAACAGAAACTTGAAGTTGTATGATTCTGATATGAACCGAATCAATACCAATAAACCATTGGAAGGTATCGATCATGAAAATAAGCATGAAAAAGCGAATGTCAGAGAACAAAGTATCAAACGATAACGATTTCACTTACCAAAACATTACCAGAAGCGGTAAGTCTGAAAAGATTTGCCGCTTTTTAAAATCTTATTGATATGAAACTAAAATTTATATTTCTATTCTTTATTTTTTTGTTAGTGTTGATTTCCTGTCGCAAGGAAATTAAATCAGAAAAAGGTGGAATAGATATTATTTCCAACGTGTATTTTGATGCTTCCAAAGGTCTGAGTAAAATACAAAGTTTTCATTTGTCAAGAATGAATTACAGTGGAGAGTTAATGATAGAGTTGGTGCCTGATTTAGAATTTCCAGAAATAACGACTGCTTCTTATTTCATCAGAGATTCTGTTTTTTATGATTTGAATAATAACACTTCAACCGTTTTATCAGAACTGCAAAAAAAGAAAAAACCAACTTTGGTGTATGCCAAAACTATTGGTGCTGTCTTTACAAAAGAATTGCTTCTCAATTACAGAAACCGTAGAAAATTAAGTGACACCATACTTTTCAAAAAAAAATATAAACGTTTTGAAATCAATTCACCTTGGAATTATACGCGATATTACATTTATCCAACGGATACAATTCTTCCTTATTCGCTGTATAAAGAAATTGGTAAAGATTACCATGGTAGAATTGAAAGAATAGATTCCTACGATAAAAAGAAGGACATCTTTGTAACCCTTCAACTAATTCCAAGAAAAAATTGGGACCACACTGCGAAAGAAATATTTGAGTTTAACAATTTTGTAAATAACAGAAAAAGTGAGTGACAAAGAAATTTTGAGTCCTTTTGTTGATGATATTTCTGTTGAAGAAGGAAATAAAAATGAATTGATTGTCTTTAAGAATAGTAAAGACAAAGAATCGTTTTTGGAACTGTTGAAGTTGAATAATCAAAATAATAACAGAACTCTAGTAACTCTCAATGCTGATGAAAATTCTAAAAAGTTTATCAATAGATTTCAAAACTATGATGGTAAAATATTTCTTTGTTTAGAGGGAGATAGAACAGGAAATATGCAGACGCTTAAAATTCTTACGGAATTTAGAAACAAAAACATTAAGGATGTCAGAACGTTATATGGTATTTCTGAGAATGGAAACCAAAACCTGAATGAATATTTACAACAGAAACTCGATCTTCAAAATAAAAATATTACTTTAGTTGAATCAAAAAAAGCACAAAATGAAAGAGAGAATACTAGATCCAAAGGAATTTCCAATACTAAGTACTTGGGATCCAAATCTACTGGAAGAAATATTGGAGAATTTGGTGAAAACAGCCAATCCGAACAAAATGAAAATCACACAAGCGGACAAAGATTGGGCAGCAATGATGTTGGAAATGGACTTGCAGACACAATCTGGAAGCATTTGGTCGGAGACAGAGAAAAGCCAAGAAGTAACATTAATGGAACACAACAGAATGATGATGAAAAAAATGAAGGAAGAGAAGATTCCTTGGGGAGAATCATATCCAGGAGAACTGTATCCGATAGAGAAAAATTAAATTCCACAAATTATGAGGAATTAGATATTCTTATTTCAAAATATAAAGGTCAGAAATTGACCAATGAACAAGTTGCAGAAGTCGTTTCTGCAGCTTGTTTTGTTTCTAATAATCAGAAAATTTTCCTGAAAGAAAATCTCAAAATCACAGATGATTTAAAAGAAATCTGCAACCAATACAAAAGTGGCGGAACTGCAAAAGAAGGTAGAGGGATTTTAGATGAATACTACACCGATGATAAAATTGTAAATGCCGTTCGTAATTTAGTCAAAGATCAATTACAAAATAAAATAGAAATTTCGGTATTAGAACCAAGCGTTGGGACGGGTAATTTTCTTTATGCCACTAAAGATTTAGCGCTAAAATCAATTATAACCGCTTTTGAAATCAATGAAACCACTGCAAAAATTGCAAAAATTTTGCATCCCGAAAGTGAAATAAATTTGCGTTCGTTTGAAACCGAATTTATTGATGAAAAAGGAAATAAAAAAGATGAATATTTACTATATGATATAGTCATCGGAAATCCACCTTACGGTGAACATCGAGGCTTGTACAAAGGTTTAGGTGAAGAACCAAAAATTTCTAAATACGAAGATTATTTTGTGAAACGTTCTTTAGATTCTTTAAGAGCAGACGGAATTTTAGCAATGGTGCTTCCTTCAGGTTGGTTGAATAGACAAAAGAATCTACAAGATGCCACTATTGTTGATGGCTTTCGTTTACCTAACGGGGCTTTTGCAGGAACTCAAATCGGAACGGATATTATAATTCTTAAAAAAAAATCTCAAAAAGTTTTTACAGATATTTCCAATTATTTTGAATTGAACCCTTCAAGGGTTTTAGGGGAAATACGAGAAAAAACCAATCGTTTCGGACGCTTAGAAAATTATGTTCACGGAAATTTAGAAGATGCTCTTTTTAAGATTGAACAGTTTAAAAGCAAGAAAGAAACCTTAAGAATCGGAAATCTTTTTGAAGATTTATTTTTAGAAAATTCTGAATCTGAAATTGATAAGAAATTTGACACAAAAATCGATAATGAAACGAAAATTGAGAATCAAAACGATGAAAAAGAGTTTGATTTGGCTCAAGAAAAAGTTGAAACGGTACTTTCTCAACTCAATAATATCAAATTTAAATCGCCTACAATTATTTCAGAGATAAGAAAATATGAAAATCTTCGTGAAGATTTAACCACAAAACCAACATCGTTTTCAGAAGAAAATTTAAAAGAACTCATTGAAAAAAGTGATAGGATAATTTCTATTCACAATACCAAAAATCAGAACGAGTATGAAATTCAATCAAAGCCCGAAATCAAAAAAGGAATTCTAAAGTATCAGTTTTCTAAACAAGATGAAATTATCAATACTTCTTTACAAAACAGTTCTGATATTACCCAAGAACAAATTGAAGCTTTCAGAGATACTTCTTATGATGGAACGCTTAATAATCACGGTAAACATTCTCTGTTTGCAAACTATATTGATGGAAAATGGGTTCACGATTTTTATTATGCTGAGGGAAATATTTATAAAAAATTAGAACAGTTAGAACTAGATTTCAAAGATAAATTTTCAGTTGGTGGAACAATAAACCAATATGAAAAACAAAAGAAATTGTTAAAAAGTGTTTTACCTAAACCAAAATCCTTAGATGAAATTATCATCAGTCCGAATCACGAATTTGTACACCAATTTGATTTAGGAACAATAGATAAAGACCGATGGAATCCCAATACAAGACAAACAGAATCTGTCACAGAAAATTACAATCTGGCAGAAAAATTCAAAGATTTTGTCGGGACTTTATCTAGTGATGCTTTTGCGGGTTCTTCAGCTTGGGAAGTGAGAAGTTTTGTAAATAATGAAACGGTTACAGGAAGTGATAAAGAAAGAAATGCGTTAGTCAGAGAAAGACGAAAAGCTGCTGCAAATGATTTGTTTTACAAGTTTGTTCGGGAAGAATTGCCCGAAGATTTGAGAACAAGATTCGTTAAAGATTTCAATAAAAATTATAATAATATTCACGTTCCTGATTATTCTAAATTTCCATTATTTTCAAAAATTCATCAAAATTTCAAAGGAAAAGAACTAAAACTAACTGAGGTCCAAAAAGCAGGAATTGGAAGACAAACTACGAAAGGTGTTGGATTACTCGCACATGAAGTTGGTTTTGGAAAAACTTTATCAGGTATTCTTTCAATGCATGAAGCGATGGAAAGAGGAAATGCAAGAAGACCAATTATAGTAGTTCCCAATGATAGCATTCTCAAACAATGGGTGGAAACCATTTTTGAAACCATTCCGAATGCTAAAGTGAATGTGCTTGGTAATCTTGGGAAAGATTATGATCTCTCAAAATTTGACAACAAGGACGGTGAAATTACCATTGTTACTTACGAAGGTTTTAATAACATAGGTTTTTCAGAAAGCATAACTCAAAATCTAGCATCTAAATTTTCTTACATTTCTGAAAGTGAGCTAAAAAGCGTAAACTCCATCAGTGAAAGAGATTTCCAAAAAGAACTTGAAAAAGTGAAAGAAACAGAAGGGAAAATGAAGCGTGGAAAAATCTATGATTGGGAAGATTTCGGTTTTGACCATCTAACCTTTGATGAAGTTCACAATGCCAACCATATTGTCGGAAAAGTAAAGATTGAAGATCGCAGGTTTGCTTCAGATTTCAGAAGTCAAAATCAACAAACTTCAAAACTAGGGATTAATACTTGGATGGCTGCACAATATATTCAAGATAAAAATGATGGACGAAATGTTACTTTACTATCTGCAACACCTTTTACCAATAAACCCCTAGAATATTATTCAATACTATCACTTATTGCTAACAAGCGTTTAGAAGAATCGGGATATTTCAATGTGAATACTTTCTTTGAAACCTTTATGGAGGCAGATAATGATATGGAGATTGATGCAAAAGGTGATGTGAAATTTAAAGCCAACGTTAGAAGATTTAAAAATAATTCTCTCTTTCAACAACTTTTGTCTGAATTTATTGATATTAAAGGAGAAGAAGACAATCCAGAACTGAAACGCCCTAACAAAATCAATAAAGAATATAAAATTGAGCAAAATGATTTAACGAAAGAGCAATACGATTTGCTTAATGAGAGCTTTAATGAAACTCAGAAAGGAGCAATTCTTACTCATATTCTTAATGCTCGTCTAATTGCAATTTCTCCATATTTATCGCCTTACTATGATGGTAAATTTCCTTCGGTTAAAGAGTTTATTGAAAACTCTCCAAAACTGAAACAAACGATGGATTTAATTCAACAGAACAAAAAAGATATTCCAAAGTCTGGACAAATTATTTATTCTGAATTGGCAGTTGCTGAATTTCCAAAACTCAAAGAATATCTTATTCAAGAAATTGGTTTTAAACCTGAAGAAATTGGAATTATTACAGGAGCAACGAATAAAAATCAAAGAATTGCTATTCAAAATGATTTTAATACAGGAAAAATAAAGGTAGTTATTGGAAGTGAAGCTATTCAGGAAGGAATGAATCTTCAGGAAAATACAACTGATATTTATATGCTTTCGTTGCCATATAATTTCACTTCGTTGCGACAAGTTGAAGGACGAGCGTGGAGACAAGGAAACAAAAACGAAAATGTTCGAATCAATTTTATGCTGACTAATGACAGTATTGATGTGTTTATGCTTCAAAAACTGCAATCTAAACAAGCAAGATATTTGGAAGCAATGAAAAAAGGTGCAGATGTTTTGGATATTTCTGACATTAGCACTCAAGAATTAAAAACAGCAATCATTACTAATCCAGAAACTAGAGCTAATATTGAAATTGAGTTGATGAAGAAGAGAATTGAAAGCGAGAAAAATAAACACCTTGCTGATATTTCATTTGTTTTAAGAAAACATCAGAATTTTTTAAAAGTACAAGAAGAAGTTATCAAAGCTCAGAATAATTATAACAGAATTCTAGGCTATTCTAATGAGGAAGGAGATAATTCACAATATTGGGGAAATCAATTGCAATTCTATAAAAAGTCAATTGATTTAGCAAAAGAAAAAGTGCAAGAGGAGATTGATTATTTATTGCAAAAAGGAGTAAATGTTTCTGAGATTGAATATCAAAAAAAAGTAACTGAAAATAAAATTGAAGAATTGGATGAAAAATTGGATGAGTTGCCTAATGTTCGAGAGGAATTGGTTTCTAAGTACCAAGAAGAAAAGGAAATGCAATTGAAGATTAATAAAAATAAAGACTATATTGAAGAGAGAAAGGTAGAAAATTCTGTGTTATTTAGTTGCTCGAAGTTAGGACTGATTGAAAAAAAAATTAAATTAATGAAAATTGATGATGTAAATAAAAAATATTATAACAAGAGATAAATCAATTAAAGGCTTCTTCAAAAGTTTTAGCTATCAATTTTATGTCTGTATTCCCATTGTTAAATACACCGTGGGAGTACAGTGCATATTACTGCTTAAAAAAATTCAACCTCTACCGTATTGATGATGGAACGATAGATAGATTTTTGTTGCATACTTT
>APMI01018297.1_pt1 | contig 24745 bp, 21 predicted proteins | sample 667938 | NCBI WGS metagenome assembly APMI01 (sample SAMN01084076, study PRJNA167559) | wastewater metagenome | biome: Wastewater | place: Denmark: Ejby Moelle, Odense | collected 2011-11-28
CTTGCTCAAAACTGCTCCTACGCTGAAATGGACAAACTTGATACTAGTTTAACAATTTAAATTTTAGTACCTAACTTGGAAACGCTTTACTCTCATTGCAATTCTTCAAGCCAGATTAAGATATCAGGTTTCCGTACAGTTCATGTGCAATGCTCGAAATTACAGAGAGTACAGAATCTGATTCCAGTCATAGCCAAACAAATCAACTTGAGGTATTACAAAGATTTACGTTTATTATTGTAAAAATAGTACTCTCAGAGAGTACTAGATGATGACGAGCTTGTGCACAAGGTCATAGGTTAAATTAATAGGACTAAAAGTGTTATTGTGTTTCGTAAGATCATCTACATTGAACAAGAAATAGAAGAAAAATAGCTAATTAAGGATAAGTAAAGGCTTGTTTTGTTAGCTAGTCAAGTTATTAATGAAATCAAAATGGGCAAGTACCGACTCAACTATGAAGCCTATCTAAAATTTTCAGTTTTGTCAGCGATTGTGTATCAAGAATCGGAAGGAGATAAGCCAACAATAAACGAGTAAAAATTGACAACATATGCAAAATAAGCGAAAAATGTCATTTTCCCAAAATACTCTTCATTGTCCCAAACTTAGGATATTTGGGTGAAAGATTTCAAGAAAGCTTATGGAATAATTTTAGGCCGACTTCAGCATATTTCTCAAACTAACAGTCAATCTGTGTAAAAACATCGGGAATAAAACATGGTTGAATTTCACGATTAATAAAATCTTACATCATTTACCAACTCGACGTATTGGGCTAATACTAATTTGAAGTACCTGGCATTGCTGTCAATCGTGAAGGAAATCGAAAAGAAATAAAATTTATACGGTAGTATGGAATTTCCTGTGCAAATTAGCTAGTAGTTCAAGAAATTCTTATAATGCCAAACTTCAGTGTACGATGAAACCAATATCGACTCGCTTGATGCTGCTACTAGAATATCCAGTGTTGAAGCTACAAGTAGAGCATCCTCCAATATGGAAGCTGGCAAAACTAGAAGACTGAGTGAAGAGGAAAGTAAAAACTGTTGGCTGGCGATAAAACACAACAAAATTTATTTTTCATCAATCACTAAATCAGCTGTTTTATTGGAGTTAGACTATGAAAACATTGTCAAAGTAGAGACATATGCATCAGCAGTGACTCTAGAGTTGAAAAATTTCCAGATTAGTAAAGTGAAGCTCAAGACTACAAGTTCGTATTACATTCGTTAAATGCTAGTTTACTACAAAAATTATCGGTCAGTGCTCAAGAAAATCTGCACTAACTCATAGCTTAGGGACTCAGTCATAGGTATGTCACGCTAGTAAATGGGTCCAACTGTTCACCATGATATGGACTAATGTTTTGTTTGATGTTATATTTTTTATAAATCTATGCTACATGCTAACTTTAAATAAAATTATACTGAGCTTTCTATAATTAATCTAGATACAATGGGATACGAAATTATTGTTGTTACCCCCGAGGCTCAAAATCATTTCAACAAGGTTGTGCACCATGCTGAAGAGAAAGCTTTGAAGAAGTTCGAGAATCCCCACATTGAGAAGCTATGGTGCGATAAAGTCGGTCACCATGACTTCCTTTATCAAGCTCATGTCAAGACCGGTCACCTCGGCAACCACCATCACTTCACCGTTCTCTGGGAAGTCAAAGGTCCCCACAACAATGAGCACGTTAAGTTAATCAACGTAGAAGAAGGCCACAAGACTCTGTTCTGAACCTGATTGTATCTCAGAATTTATTAACCATATCTTATTGAATTTAGCAAATCTTACTTCACAGATGTAGTTAATATTTACATTGTTGGACTTAATGCATAGATTATTTAAGATATGCTGTGAGTAAGTAATGATAAATAATTTAGTATCTAATATGGTAAAAAATATCAGCTTCTTGTCATATTTTTAGACAACTCTTACAGTCTGTCAGGAATACGCTCTTCGATCATTTCGCGAAGATATTCTCGGATAATTTTGTCTTTCTCTTGAGTGCATATTTAGTCGTGCTCTATCTTCTTGGATTCAATAAATTTAAGTAATTCTTTTAGTAAAGGCTATGATATTTCCAGGCCTTCCCAGCAAAGTATTCTCGCTAAGTTGTAAAGCACACTCATGGTCTTCATAGTGGCCGCCTCAAGCATATCCCCATTTTTAATCGAGGCATTTCTTTAATTTTCTGATTTATCAGTGTCTTTAATATTGCGATTGTAGCCGCTCAGCCAGATGTACCCATTGTTGCCGAGCACGATCCCAACAACAGCTTCAGGAGCCCATGGTGCTGTGATATTTATGAAATGATGCTTCTGTTTCTTGATGAGCTTGTGGGGAAGTCGTAATAATATTCCCGGCTATAATTTACCGTATTTAGGGTTACGGGTGTGCAGATTGTATGTTTTATCAGCGTTCGATGTCTGTACTTACGCCACAATATAGTCATCTTCTTGCATAATTTTCCTCATATTGAACTCATCATCTTGATTTTTCTTACGCTGTTAGGTAATGTAAGCTGAGTTTAAGTTCAAATAACTGTCTGAGTTCGCATTTATGTCTATTTTCCACCGCTTGTTTGCAATTTCGACCACGCGCCCAACCACAATATCACCGATCTGAGGTGAATACTTACTTTTTAGAGGATTCACGATTATGAGTTTGTTTGTGATTTCTACTGTACCCATTAAGGATGCGTAAATCATACCATTCGCTTTGTATGTTCCATGTCCACTACATTAAATTATTTTTACTTCATATAATCTTCTTCAGAGATGATGGGCTCGCCAGGCACAACCAGGTGCTTTGATTCTTGGTCGATCATAAATTGGTTCATGTTTATGTTCTCGATGATTCTCCCCGTATCCATTTGTTGATATCTACTTATTTATAATGTTAAATAATATCGCAGCAAATTAGTATTATCTAAAATCATGGCTTCAGTCGCTGAGCTTGGTTTTACTTTTACTTGCCATAGCTGAGACCTCGGTTTTTATTCACTTCTTTGCCTTTAAACAATGAAGTATTTTGCGATCGGTTAGCTACGTTCTTTTTGCTTGACACAGGCTTTTTCATAAAGCTGGAACTCGTTCTATTCTGTTCATTCATTTCGCGGATGGGTGCCAGATTTCTAACAATCGGTCTATCAGTTTTATCTACTTTCTCATCCTTGGATTACCCATCATTGCCAGTATTCAATTCGACTTCTTCAACTTCAGCAATGTTGGTCATCAGTGTCTTCTCATTTGATAATTAACTTTTAGTGAACCATTCATGGATCATCAACTAACCTATCTTAATCCTAGTTTTCGGATTAGGGTCAAGACATCTAAATATGACACTAAGGCATTATTTGGATATCGCCTTCTTTATATCCACTGGTATTTTATACTGAGACTTCTTAATGTTTTATTTTATTTCGTGAGTAGTATTGCCCTTAAATGGTAGCTCAGCACATAGCATACTATACAATATGACACCAATTGCCCACACGTCCATTCTGCCATCGAATTTAAAGTTGGGTTCGTTGTTTGCGTTGGTTACTATAGGCTGAAAACATTATGGTGGCATATATCCTAAACTGCCAGCGTCTAAATCTTACTAAGTCAACCGACTCATAACTCCTGCTATTCCAAAGTCAATAATCTTGATCTTTTTCTATTCTGAATTTACTAAAACAATATTCTATAGTTTGAGGTCACGATGGATAAGGTTATTTTCGTGACAGTACATTATGCCCTTTACAATTTGTCTCAAAAATGTTTTACAAGTTTATTAGTCTAGCCTGCCTTATTTTTGGACATACTTTAATAATTCTCCACCTTCAAGGTATTCCATAATAATTGCGACTTCCATATTTTTTAAAGTGAGACAATTGGTAACTTTCACAATATTTTAGTGCTTTAGTGATTTTAAAATTTCAGCCTACACGAAAATAGAGTCCACATCCGAAGCGGAAGTAATGTTGATAATTTTAATAGCACACTTCTCTTTACTATGCTTGTGGTTGGCTAGGAACACTTTGCCGAAGCCGCCTTAGCCTAACTTTTTTATTATTTAGTATTAGCCAAAGCAGTTATGTGGATCAAACTCTTCGCCTTTGGAAGCATACAGCGATGTCTTATTTTTGACGAAACGCAGGTCATCCTAAAAGTATTATGCTCCCTATTCATTGAATAGCCTGAGTTTCCTGAACTTGAGCAGCTGGGCGATATCTCTGAAGATGTTTGTCTGGTTGCGAATGCGAAATTCGATCGGCTGCTTGTTATTGCATGAGTTTTCGTAGATGAACACCTGAATTAATGGTAAAGTACGGTGCGGGCAGGGCCTTCGTTCCTGGTTAGACTGTCATCTGACTCAAAGTACATAGAAGATAGTATTATTTAATAGCAAAGGAAGAAGCTAGCAAAATAACAGAAATCCAAATTTCGTAAATTTGCACTACTATACCTATTATGTGCAACTTATGAAGGTTATTTTTCTCTACGACTGTTAAAATATTATCAAATATTTTGTATTCATGAAATGAATGTTTATGGCTTGATGATTGATTGTAATATTAAGTTGATATGTCTAAAGAAGTAGCTAAGCCCACCGTAGAGAAAGTAGCACCCTCTGCCAAGCTTGATCCCCGCACCATCAGTCTTTCTGAGTACTCTAAGTACCAGTCCAACGATATGAAAAAGTTTGGTGCAAGCTTGCGATCGTATAAGAAATCATTGGTGTACCTCGGCGGCACTCTTGCTCTGTCTGCGTTGTCTGCCTGGTACTTCAACAAGATTGCAGAAAACGAGCTCTTTGGTCTCGATTGTATTTTTTGACTTATCTAGATCGAGGAGGATCATACCTCAATTTAGCCACTCCTCACAACGAGGACCACTACGCTTACAACAGAGAATTCCAGCGCATGCACGTACTCGGTGAGGGCAAGCTCGGAGACCTTTCTAAGCACAGCAAGCAACTTATCAAGGATCTTGGCGGAGATGTGCCCCAACTTGGAAGCCCTAAAGTCCCAAAAAGAGCACCTCACGAGAAGTTTTATTGATCCTGACTCATAAATAAAATAATTTCTATACGCATATCAGTCACAAATATCTCGCTGATTCATCATGTAGTTATCGGGTTTAATGAATATATCTCTTGGTCACTAAGAAATACAAGTGCTGTTTATGCGATACCTGTTAACTGTGGATTATAGAAATATTTGACAATTTGATTTGCCATTTCGTTATAACTATTCTGATCGAATTTACTTACTTTTTCTTATGTTCTGCGCCCAGCGACCCAAAGCAGCAGTGCCAACTCCTTCGCTCGCCAAATCTGTTGATGGTGGCTCGGATCAGTTCCCTCAATCTTCCAATGCAGGTGAGCTGAGAAAGAAAATAGAAACCAGACAATCCACGTTCAGTCACGCCCTCAAAAGCAGCATAATCAGCGACTGTGAGTATACATCTACCATCTATGAGTGGAGGAAGATCGAAACAGCTCCCATCGTCAAGGTCATAGAATTAGCAAAACGGAGCGAAATCGATTAGGCCACTGGATTTGCCTGCACTCACAACGTTATACAACCAGAGCCCATTGAGTGCAAGCTGAGCAATTTTCAACAATTTAGCAAAGAGTAGCTTTTGCTCGTACTCAAAAATATGCTTGAAGGCCATCAGGCAATTTTCAAAAAAATGAAGGCAACCAGTGTGAGCCTTGAAAAATGTGTAGTCACAGTTTCAGGCCATGTTAAGGTTTGGATCAATCAGCAATTGGAAAGGAACGATATTTCTGGTGAAATCTTAAGCAAAGAGGAAGCCATCATTAAAAGAGTTTTTTAAACTGTTAATTTTTTAGCATCAAATAACGGGAGCCAAAAATTAAAAGATTTTTTTGACTATGTTGAATCCTCTATTCAGAAAGGAGGCAAGAGGACATTCGCATCTTCAAAAGCAATGCTTAAATCATACATCGATTGTCTTCATCTCAAAGTTCCTGAGATTATAACCTTGAGACCATTTAAGCACGTGAGAAGACAAATTCAGTCATCAATGGTTTAGCAAAGATCTCCTGTGTTCTTTTCAAGAGAAAGGAAGAGCAGCTTTTAGGTTTCAAATAGAAACATCCATTCTTCGTTAAACTGCTCAGATTATGGTATTTTAAATTTGACAAGTAACAATATTAGTGAAGCGCTGTATTCATCAGTGTCAAATAATCCTACCAGCAAAAGTATTGGCAAAGATAAGATTTTTTCGATGGAAGGCTTAACCCTCAAATCTAAGCACACTAATTCAATTTCAAGATTAACTCAGGGACTTGAGGATAAGATCCTTGAGAATTCAAGACACCCCACTGACAACACCAAAATATAAAACAGAGGTAGTTTGAATATTCATGAACATAAAAAGATTCCAAGCATCAATGACATCTTAATCAAAAAGATAGGCTTTTGCTCATTACCTTAAGTTACTTGTGATGAGGAGTGCAGCTCTCCGTCTGGTAAAAAATCAGCGAGAGGTGTATCTGATTTCGAGCAACAGTCTCTTAAATCTGTTAGTCTTTGCATTGCTTCTCAATTTAACTTTGCAATTTAAACAAATGCTTAAGAATCTTCGAAGCCATCTAAAAATAGCTCAATATCCACCACAAATCAAACTTCAGTTTCAGGAACTCAATTTTGCTTTACCAAAAAAATGAAAGATAGTCATTTGACTATAAACTTAGACGACAACAAAGAAAATAAAACTGAAGAATTTAGAACTGCTTCAAGAGATCGATTTAAGGAAACACCATATAAAACTGAAGAACCCAAGAAAATTGTTGGATCATGCACAAACTGGTCGACTTCTCAACGCCCTTTCAATCTTTCATCATTACTTCAAGAAGTTAAAGTATCAAAGGTATAAGACTTCCATTAAACTTTGAAATAAGAAGCAGATAAAAATGATAAAACGAATATCGTTTCATTCAAAGACATCGTGGATTGTCCTGAAAAATCGAACTCAATGACTCCAGTTAAGTCATCGAAGAAGCTGATAAAGCAATACCTGTTAAAACACCCTCTGGCTCTTCTAAACTAGCTGAGATCTGAATAATAATTGGAATCCTATGAGAACACATAAAAAAATTCGTCTTATGATTCTTCGAGCCCTTCAATGAGAAGAATTAAAGCACCCATTTAGTAGAAAATTTTATAGCTGATTAACTTAAATAAAAAGCTGGTAATCTCGACATACATGGAAACTAATTCGGAGAAGAAAATTAAAGATACCGATAGTCCTGATAAACAAAGAGAGAAAAAATTAAAGGACATTGAATAAACTTTAGCAGAACTGGTACGAGCCAACTTGAAACAGAACGAAGTTATTTAGGGAAATTGCTGGACTAAAAGACTGTAAAATCTTCTTGGAATCGAGGAATAACTTAAGGAGAGCATCAGCTTTGGAGCCGATGAAGCTAATGCTCTGCTGCGGGAAATCAAGTTATCTCGACTAGGGAAGTGGGGTCGATAAATTGGAAATAGCCTAATTCCGGAATGATGATTAATTAACTTTGCATTTATGCTTATATTTTTTACTTGGTGAAGAGAGAATGCAGAAAATATTGACAATCAATATGGAGTAATGTATAATATTATAGTTTCACTACTTGAAAACTTTGTTCCTCATCTGCTTGTACAGATGCTCGCGGCTCATCCTCTCGTACGCATCCCGTTTTATTAGGATGCCTTCTTCTAGGTAGTCGACAACTTGCGATGCGATCCTGATGTGCTCATCTGAATCACTTAAATTTTAAATGTAAAGCTGCAATATTTGCTGCTTGTTTTCTGCTAGCTGTTCGTCTAAACTCTTGTGTAGTTTGTCATTAAGTATTTTGTGCTCCTTGTCTTCTTCCACGATGGCTTCGTAGTAGCAACTCGTCACTTTATTTATGTTTGCCATCTCAGTCTCTATAACATTGCGAAACTATCTAATATTACTGTCGGATGTCGACTCTTTCTTTAAGTTCTAGTTGAGCACTTCGATCTACTTACAGATGTTTCTGAACAGGAAGAAGCACACGTAGTTCGCGTATGGTTGATCTAGTGCAAATATTTATAGTGCCATCTGGTTTACTTGCAGACATTTCAAATGATTTTTCGTAAAAATATCTGTTCTTGTTAAGCCTAGTCGACTATTGTCGAATCGCTGGGATTATCTCTAGTTTAGTCTAGGACCTTGATCAGAGTTCATAGAGTTTTGATGAGAAACACGAAAACCTCCGTTCTAGCTAGCAGTACTAAGAGTTTGCTGGCTCTGTGTATATCCCATAGGCTAGTACGCTCCAGAACTTGCTCTCTGGATGGAATAATTACTCTGTGTAATTTGATTCTGATTCCCAAAGCTAGTACTGCTGCGGAAATCCATAGCGCTCTTCGACTCTAATTTGAATGGGGATTTTTTAAGTCCAATACTGCGATCAAACTGAGGACTATTTAGATCGCCATTGCTGGTAGACTCAGCTGTGCGGCTGACTACTCCACTGCTGCAGTTGATGTACGGTGGCTGAATTGATTTTGGACTCGTTAAACTAATCGGATTACTATTATATCCGTTATTGGCCATCGACATATTTGTCGTGGGTACGTTTGGGTATGCCGCTCGCATCGATCCAACTCCATTACCGTTTATAGTTCCTCTCATCGAAAGTCTGAGTTCAGCTTGCTGTTGCTGCTGTTGATTGATCTGCTATCTTCTGTTGATAAGTTCACCTTGCTCAGTGATTACATATGTGTTAAAAATATCATCCCAGCTGAGTCGTTCATTGGGATCCTTAACGATCACTCTTCGCAAAAACTATTATGTTGCTGGTGATATTTTAGGCTCACTTGGGATTTCTAGGTCTTGCTTTTCAAGAAGTTTAATTAGCAGAGCAATCGATTTTGACTAGTATGGGCATTTGCCAAACAGCATCTTATAAAGTACGATACCCATCGACCAGATATCAGCTTTTATTGTATAGATTTCGCCCTTGAGGACCTCGGGAGCCATGTAAATAGGCGAACCCAACATAGTCTGTGTTAGGTCATTTTTGTTTTCGAGCAGTTTACAAAATGAGAAATCCGCAATTTTTATGTTGCCATTGTGGATCAATATATTCTAGGGTTTCAGATCTCGGTGCATGATACTGTGTCGATTAAGCACTTTGAAGGCCTAGAGAATCTGGCGTAGGTAGCGAAGAGCTCTTTGCTAGGACAGGTAGCCATCTTTCTGAATGACTCGGTCAAGGGTACCCCCATTACAGAACTCGTATACGAAGTAGAAATTGTTATTAGTTTTTAGCATATCGACATAGTTTACGATGTACTCGCTTTCGTTACGAATTTGTGACAAAATATTGATCTCGTTGACTGTGCACTCCTCCAGTTTTGGGATGTCCTTGAATTTTTATGAAGGAATGACTTTGATAGCGAAATCTTGGCCCGTCTTTATGTTTTTGGCCTTGAACACCTTCGAGAAGTTTCCCTCCCCTAAAGGCTCTAGGATGAGATAATTTTCGACAGTCTTACCCATTTATATTAGTTTATTATGCACAATAATAATTATTATTTTCAGCTCTCACTAGCATTCATCCTCTAAAGTATCATGATTACATCATCTCCTTATTTTTTAAATTGTCCAAAGTTCTTATCATTATAATAAATCATTATAGTTAAATGCGCAATTTACTTGATATAAGTATTTTATGTATGCTGCTGAATGTGATAGTTTCGCGGAATGTAGTGGTAAAGTACAATAAAAATATATTATCAAAGCTGTGACTATAAATACTTTTCGTATTCTTTGGCCTTCTGCATGAACTTATGCTTCAATGCCTACTTTATGTCCGCCCGCGTCGCTGGGTCTGGGTCTAGCAATCGCTTTATAAAATCGACGGCATCTGTCGATAGTTTTATGTCTTTCGGGAATGTCAAGTCCGAAAATTAAATTTTACTTGTGTTTTATATAGAATTTTGGTTATCGTTTTGGCCTTGACTTTGATTCTGATTTTGCACTGCGAGTTTGCGCAGCTTCTATTAGTAAGGTGGCTTACCTGTTAATAGCTCGTAAGCCAGAATACCAACACTCCAAGAATCTATTTTCTAGTCATAAGGATTATTGCTGAACTGCTATGGGCTTATATATGCATAACAGCCAACCACAGTTCTTCTTAATGTGTTACCAAATACTGCACAACCGAAATCGCCAATTTTGAGATAGTTCTAAAATTAAGGATATATTTACGTTGTTGAGAAGCAGATTTTATGGCTTAATATCGCGGTGAATTATATCCTCACGGTGCATGTAGTTAAGGCCATCTAAAACTTGATATACTAAATGAGCGGTCTCATTCTCTGTTATTTTCTTCTTGCCATTACTCGACATGCTACCATCAGGCATGCACTCCATGATCAAGTATATTTTGGTCTGATCTTCGAAAAATCCGTACAGGGTAGTCACATGTCTATGAGCCAAAAATGATTGAATTTTTATTTATCGAAATACAAGTTATTCAAGATTAAGTTATTTAATCTTTTTCTTCGAGAGTGTCTTAAGCACACATAGAAATTTTGTTAATTTTTCTCTAGCTAAGAACACATCACCGTATGCTCCTTTACCGAGCTTCTAGATTACTTCGAAGTCGTTAATAGTGAATCGACTTTTCATTTATTTTTATTTTGCCTTTACAGCGTCTTTTAGATCAACAACACTGCTGCTGGCTGTATTGAAATCATTCTTCTTGCGGAACTTAAAATCCATAAGTTTGGTGACATCTTCCGCTGGCTGTTCAGTCTTTAACGCAAATGGTACAGGCTTATCTTTTTCTTAGAATTTGTATGGTTAGACTGCAATTATTTTTTTCTAGTTACTCATTTCCTTCCGATTTATGAAGTCATTGTTGATTTATTTGCGATTTCCAAAATCAATAGAAGTGTTTGAATCTAGCCCATTCAAATTGGGAGTGCTTTGCAAATTTGAACTTTTCATGAGAGTGAACTAGGCGGACGATTTCCACACTTCTTGGTTCTTTCGATAGTTGGGCTTACGTAATTGGTTAATCTGATCAGAGAGCATAGGCGAGTAGTCTTCAGCTATTGTAGTTCCGCTGTTATCAGAACTGAAAGTACTCTCTAGATCTGCATTGTTATTATTTATATTTCTGAGCAGGGGAACACTATTCAGGTCGCCTACTTTGCGCTGGTACTGCGGACTGGAGCCAGTCTATGGGAAGATCATGGATTGACTGGCCTTCCCGTTCTGCCGAGGGATGTGCAGCGGGGGAGGCACTCTGTTAATGTGCGGCTGTGGAATTGGTTTCACATACTTACTAGCCTAGTTGTTAATATTCATACTGAACGGCTCCATTTTAATGGGTGATGTATTGCTTGTCATTAAATTTCGTTTAATTGGATCGGGTATTTGCTGTGGCTCGAGCTGGCTAAATCTTCCTAGGTTTTGCGGACTGCTGTACTGTTGAATTGGTTCGCTACTCAGATTTTGTTGAGTTGCCCTGCGCTGTAACTGATTAGGATCTAGGAACACATTGCCTCGAAATCCGTTATTGACACCACCTCGGGGATCAATAATGGGCGAGTTGAGTGGCTGAGGCACCTAGACTTTGCCATTGAAATTGGGAAGACTACGTCGATCTCCCCCTTCAAAAGACGAGTTACGGGTTGCTGCGTTATCGGGTACGAGTTGTGTGGGAGCCAATTGCTGCGAATATTGTTAACTGGGATGCACACTAGGACTATGGCTCGGTCGATAACCTTCAATCGGTGAATTCTTTTGATTGTTCGTGGGTTCGCGATTATTATTTCTGCGGAACTCGAAGGTTGCGAAACTCGGCATATAGTTCACGACTTCGCTATATTTTCTCTGCATAAATATAATACAGTATAAAGTCGATCACTCTGCAGCAGGTCATTGCTCGCTATGAAAATTCAATAAAAATCAGTAATGACAAAACTATTCTACTACAATCTAGTTGCAGACCTACTTAATTTTGAACATTGGAGCCTTTTACTGATAACGAGGCATAAATATAACATTGTTCTAATATTTCGATTTCGATCATATTGCAAAATTTTATAATTTTATACATGATATTAATTTAATAAAAAACTAAAACGATATCATTATATTAAGAGTAACTACTTCTTTTCAATGCTATGTTTAAATTCAAGATACTGGTATAAATGTTGACTTGCTAAAGCATTATATTTAACATTAAAGCATTAAATAACTTTTATAGGTTCAGTTTGTACCAATATAAAGTTGTTTACAATCGTTTATAAGTAATAAAATAAGTTCGAAATAATGAGTCTGATGGCTGCATTTCTATCCACGCCCCCAGATAAAACCCAGAGTCAAACTCCAAGCACTTCATCAATAGCAAAGCCTAGAAAGATCAAGCTAAGCTCATCATAGACGGAGGAGTCAATGGATGACTTGGACACTGCACTTATGATCAAAGCTATAAATAACTCATTCACTCAGCGAATGAGTGGGGATAAAGTATTCCTAGACCCTACTGATATTATCAGTATAATCAGCGAGTTCGCACTCAGCCAATATGTGCACACTAAAGTAGAGGATATGAGCTCGAGAATGTGGTGTGTTGTTTAAGTAGACTAAAAATATCTATAAAATAGTGGAATAGGCCGGTTTGTTTAAGGCATGAGTTCAGTCTTAAACTGTAGTCATCATTCTACAAAGGAAGAGAGGAGCGAATATAACATAATAAATCATATCGAACTGCCCTCTACAATTAAACCATATTGCTTGACCATGAACATGGGTTGTAAAGAACTACACTTTCAATCACATTAGTGCAGTGAAGATCATTTTTTCATCAACTTGGACACAGTTACAGTCGATATTGCATTAGAAGAGCTAGTCAGTATCCCATATTTAGTTAAAGACTTACAAACTGCAAAGAGATAGTTAAACAGACCAATATAGCTAAGTGTACACACAAAAAGTAAGCCTCTTTAAATTAAAATATACGTAACCTAATTCACACTACCTTTCCCATTTAAGTAACAGGCTGATGAACAATAAAAATTGAGGTATTTGCTGCATTGTCGACAATCTTTGTACAAGCTATTAAAGAAAAGTATATAATAGAGCAGAGGCAGACAACTTAAATTGAGTAAAATTTTGTAGACATCACTAGCGAAAAGGGTAACATTTTATAACAACCGATATGCGACAGAGTAACAATTTATTCGCTACTGTTAATCAGGAGATATTCTTCTATTTAGAGACAATCATACCATGGCTAAAGTGCAGCGAACTTTGACAGGCTCACCTTATGGTACTCTAAATATTAAACATAGATCATGTTGGCATTGTTTACCGAAGCGAACAGTTTGGTCTGTGCTTGTTCGAGTCTAACTCGGGACTCGGAGTCGGGCTTGCTAGCTGGAGAAAGCTTATCCGCAATCGATGGTTTGAAAATATTTAGAAAATTGCATGGAGGAAACTGCTGATGCACGATAAACCAGCAGATCTTGACAAAAAGATTGACTAATTCGTAAAAGGTAATCTGCATAAATAGTTTGGACTCAGTTTACCTAAACTTTTAAAATTCAAGTCTGTCACTTACACCAAAGATTCAAACAAGTCTTACTTCTGTTCTGAACTTGCTGCAGAACTCTATCGATATTTGGGTATACTGGATGTTGAAAAGAGCAGCACTCAGTACTGGCCTAAAGATTTTGCTGATGGAAATGGCATACAAATACTCAATGGCGCTTTAGATTTCGAGAGATAGCTCATTTTTGATACTGAGCTATTGAAGGTGAGCTATCCTGACTTTAAGTGATGCTTTTCTTAATAATTTAATGTCACTATTTGCCTAAATACGCTTCGTATATATTGCTTTTGCAAACTTGTGATGAAATGAGTAGTGGCAATATTTGCTAATTGCGCCATCTTAATATTAACTAACATATTTAACTTTAGAATACAGTCGACACTGCTTATGAAAAACCACAATCACAGTTCACTGACGCACATGATAAACGATTATGGCAGAGCATGTTAACACATTGTCGATAGTTATGCCCGTCTTGAGCAATCATCCATCTTCCAATTATTAAGGACCTCTGCCATGATAGAGTAAATGGTGCCAGTTTCACAAAGCGCATGCTTTATGGACACGAAACAGAATTAGAAAATAGTGAGCAATAATTCACATACATAGACTGAGAAAACTGCTAAGAAATAAGTCAGAAGATCATCAGAAAATAATATAAACAAATAAGAAAGTGGAAAATGTAAGTCATTGCTATGGAAACGAGTCAACCAGTTGGCCTAAAACACAATATCATACAAAAAATTTGTTTAGCAATGGGATCAGATATAGCAAGAATGTCTCGATTATTTAGAAGACCTGCCCAATCTGATTAATGGAAGCTAGTAGCATGAAAATGGAGACGAAAATTAGAAAAAATAGGACGAAACTTAAAGCACAGTCCATAAGTTTAAAACTCGAGACAAACAACAGACGCCTCTAGATATGGTAACTGAGAAAAAGCAAAGAAGTAACGTATTCCATGGATATTCAAACAGTGTGGCAATTTCATACACTCCCTTTACGAGCAACAATGTGCAAAATGCTCCTCACAAGACTAAAAACATTAATTACAATGTCCAACAACTTCATTTAGGGTCTGATCAAGTTTGAAAATAGTTGAGAATCATCAATGGTCGAATAAGTTAATTGGAATGAATATTTTATGATTCACTGATATAAAACATAAAATATGATATATTAATAGCAGAATTTTTACATTTCAAGCCTTAGCAGTGAGTCCTGATTTGTTCTGCTTCCTGATGTCTGGCAACAATCTTCCATTATTTTAGTGAAACGAGTTTGACTGTCTCTTGATTCCTTAATCTGGAGCAGACTGTAAAGATAAAATAACTCGTTGTTCCCTCGCTTCAAGATTACGATATCGTTTTTGTTTGCTTTACAAGCTTTTCATGTTCTTTGAGTTAAGGTACTAAATGAGACAACAACTACATTGTATTATTCCTTTTGCAGGATATCGCGATGGCACAATACATTTAGTACACGCTATACACATACTGTGGCCTATATGCTCTATTCAATCAATTTTTTGTTATTCTCAAAATACTATGTTATTTAAAGTCTACCTTAAGTTTAGAGTTGATCTAATTCTGCGTAGAGACTTTGCTTGTTTTCAAACACACTGAGTTATTTTCTTTGTCCAAGTTAAGAGATGGAGACTGTTTTAACTTAACACTGCGCCTATTAATACTGCATTTCCGATTGTTCTCATAAATTTTGAGGCACATATTGTTTTATTGTTTGTTTTTAGATGCGCCCTTACGAACTTCCTATTGCTAATCTGTGGTGAAGGGGACACCGTTACTTTCTTGGACAGGAATGCTGCAAATATCAGTACTTTGACGACAAGAGTCGCTGCTCGCCCGTACATCTTCATGCTTGCCCGATATTGGCCCCATTCTATATTCTTCCACTGACTGATATGATAAACTTAATTAAACAACACTAATATAACCATAATACTAATTTGGTAGTTCACCATCATTATCAAATTTTATTTATAAAAATATTATTATGGATATTAATCAGTTTAAGTCAGTCAACTATAATAATTTGTTCACTAATTTGGATTCTAATGATAATTTGACCTAAAAGTGAAATAAAATTATTATATTTCGTCTTAATGATTGATATAAATACTTGCGTTATAATTTCGATAATAGTTGATAAAATGGAAGGAAACAAGAAGGACAACACCATCTACTACCAAGAGAGGCAGCACCACAGACAGCAGCTCCGGCAGCACATTAAGCCAGAAACTATTGATATGCTTGAAATAAACCATAACCCTAGTCTGGTTACTCGCAAGGCCTGTGAGTCTGTATACCAGGATCAGCTGGAGAGGGAAATTGCAGCTCGTAACATACTCAAAGAACGGACCACTCATTATGGCGATAGTCTCTCTAATTACGTTGACCAAGGGCTAACCAACAAAGCTAAAAGCAATTCTATTTACAAAGACACAGGAATGCGAGGGTGTGAAGGCAATCAATTTAGGGACTATCACATTGAGAAGGATATCAAAGTTAAAGACCATATCGATCACAACTATGATGGCGGATCTTCTTTCTTCCGATCCTCAGAACAGCACGAGTACTTGAGGAGAAAATATCAGATGGAGACAGCCGAAACTTTAAAAGCACAGATGAACTCCAAAATGCAGGAAGTTAACAATGACAAAGACATAAGAGAAAGAGAGCTACAAATCAGGCAAGAGCAGCTGGCTAGGCTTAAATTTATGGCAGATATTGAAAAGAAATAGAATGAAAAGTTAAAATAGAATTTCAGAACCGAGTACATTCGACAGATTGAAGAAGATAAAAATAAAAGAATGAGCCATAACGACAACAATTCAATTAATAGATTGAGACATAATCCAATTACGAACCCTATTGAATATCATATCGACAATCCCTACATTTTAAAACAAATTCAATAAAAAAGCAAACAAGCACGTTACTGATACAACTTGATAAACTGTCTAACAAGATTAATTATTTTCTATGTTATTCTTATTAAAATATGAGTAATAAGATAATCAAGTAAATACAGTCATGGCAGGTTCATTCTATCGAATAAAAAAACGTTTCGTTGTCCATTTTGACCCATTTGTCTCTGCTGCATGCCTTCAGATTATTGATTGTTATTAGTTTTGAAATTTTTCTTACACAGCGGGCAAGTTGGATTCTTTTATAACCACTTCCCGATACACTCAGGGTGGAACTTATGCTTACATGGCAAATTCATGCAATTTTCACCTTACTGAAAATTACAATAGCATATCGCACACATGTCTTCCTACTATTGTTTCTGTGCGTTCCCATGATTCTTATACTTCGTGACTGGGAACTTATTAATCTCTTATTTGGTCATACCAGTATGCCCAGTTGGTCTGGCTCGACCTGCTAATAATGCGATTAATGCACCAGGATCAAGTACAACAATTCTCCTCTGTGTGTTTATGCCTCTCTAAAATGGATCATCGTCCATGATGTTGCGAGTTCTATCAAATGGGAAGCCCATCATCATACGCATTAAATTCATCCTTGGATCTTATCTCGCTCTTCTCTGATCAATTATTCTGAACATAGTTGGTGATATTTCTTATTACTATTCTACTTATTCTATTCTTTGATTTCTTATTGGTTATTGACGTCGTGGCTGTTGTGGCTGTTGTGGTCTGTTCTATTGATTTCTCCATCGGTCCCACTCATCTTATGGGCGTCTATTCGGAATTCGAGGTTATTACATTCTTGGCTGAGGTCTTACTCGATTCTCATTATCGCGCTCATCTCTATTTTGTTGAGGAGGCCTTATTGGCTGCTGTTGAGGTCGGCTAGGTAGACTTCGTTGTCTTGAGATGCACACCAGGTCATGCTGTTACATGAGAGACAATGGGAACTTTTGCTTGCAAAGCGAGCACTAAACTTCCCTATGAGGGCAAACAGGTGGATGGCTGTCAAGTTCACGTAAAGTCTGACCGTAGCCACAGAAAGGACATGGTATTCTTTCTTATTAAATTTCAGCTCGGTCTGAGTTTCTGTTTCTTTATGATTCCCTTCTGCGGAGTGCACTGACTTGAGAGTTTCTAAATGTGGAGCTCTGCATGTTATTACCCTTGCATCGGGCCTCATGAATCAAGAAATTGGAAGTAAGAATGAAATTGTTACATTTTGGACACAACGTGTGAGGCTGCTCTATTTACTGTGGTTCCATTGAGATAATCTTAGTTTTACTATAATATTTATCAATATGCGTTTGCAGTTTTTATAATAATAAATAACATTACTATCATTTCGGGCAATTTTTCAGATAATTATTTTTGTGGATCTTTTGTCCCGCACATAATCAAGCAGCGTGATGAAGCCCCATGCTATAGCAACAGCTACTCCTATATAAACAGCCATGATTAATTTAGAATAGTGATTTTGGTTTTGGCCTGAGCTTGATTATTTTAATACAGTAATAAAGTACGAATCCTATCGAACTATTTACTCGGAATTTGGACCCCTCTTTAAATGAGACTCTACACTGAAAGTAGTTGAGAATGAATTTAAAAAGGGGTATCCTAATATTACTGTACTTTTATTTTCATTAGAAGCAGGCTGACACAAAATATGTATCCTGTTACTTTTTTGGTCCAACATCAGCTTATCATTAATGGAGATAGTAGTGCTTTTATTTTCATTATGCGGTTCTATTTTAAGGGCAAATTTTATAGTTTTAAGAATATGACTGCAGTCAATTCCTTGGTTAGGTTCATATCTACAAGACATGTCCATTTAAGATTTCATTAGTTCAAAAAATTGTTCGCATAAATCAGATGATAGTACAATTTGCGTTGATCCTGTGTCGATTTGAGCCTTGATTAAATATTTTTGGTCGTTATCAGATATTAAAAAATTAGATTTAAGGATGATCAGTTCATCCATAAAGGATATCTGTTAAAGATTAAATGACCAGTTTGAATCACACTTAATTTTTGAGCCTGAATAAATTTGATGCTCTATGCCTCTTTATTAAAAATTTATTTTCAGTGGTACTATCTGCCTGACGTTGTTAATGTGTATATAGTTTTCATGAACGCCATGAATAAACTGTAGACTATGAATCTCGATGAAGAGCACTTGATCCTACCTAAGTTTATTTTTTGCTAATTTTCTATTTACATTTTGAGTTTCATACTTATTTTTGAATAGAGAATCAAATAATAGATTGAATCCAGTACTATGTGATTTCAATCCTAGTATCCCCTCTCCTTGTATATCTCCAATATTGTTGGCATTCTTAACACACAAAAATTTAATTCTATTATTGCATATGTTGATGTATGAATCAGCGCCTTAAATAAATCCTTTAAAATAGCTTATTTTTTTAGAGGGAGAAGATAGATGAGGACATAATGACTTTGTCAGTGAGCATGTCGAGCATCCCGAGTCAGCTAGCCATAGTTCATTAGACCCAGTATCTAAGAGCACTGCTATATCGATTGGCCCATTGTTGTTGGCTAATTATTAAAGCTATGACTATTTCTAAATTGGCCACTATGCTAGTTGAACTCCAAATTCTTGATATGTCACTTTTGCTTAACACAGATCATTAAAGTGCAGGTAAGATAGTTTGTTGATCACGGATATCGGTATATGAGCGCTTCTGATGGCTGTGTATGTCTGCTATTATTGTGCATGGACACGATTAACTAACAATGCACAGGAAACAAGAGTCACTAGTTTGATTATTATGCGTGAGCAAGTTTAAAACTTTAAAATACTCATTATATTATTTTGCCATTCCTGGTTACTGAAACTAGTTATCGTTCAAAATAAAGCCTATCCATTTTCAAACTTAACCAGTGCGTTGAACGAGCTGACAGCAGTGCTAAAAAAGATACACTAATAAAATTTATCGAAAACAAACTCCACTATTATAATACATGAAAAACAAAGTCAGGCTCAGTATCGACGATGAAATCGGAGAGTATGGCCTCACTCAAAAATAATTAATGTCACCGCCTTCACGTTTTAGACCAGTAGTCTCTCAGAGAAACAGCGGTGAGCTTCGATCAATTCACCGAAACTCAGACATGGAGCCCATGTAAAACACTTCGATTATTCATACTCACTAAGCAGCATACACAGCAGGTGGAAGGTAACCTGACACCGAAGTAGACAACTCTCACTACTACACGAAGTCAGCGTCTATGGCAGCCAGTCAAAAAAATAGAATCACGTTCAGTGGGTCTCCTTCAATGCCTAATGAGCACTTTCGGCATGAAAATTACCCTAATAATAACCCTCGATCAGAGCACAGGCTCAAAACTGCAGGGGGTTCTAATTCTAAATTAAAAAAGAAATCGAGTTATTCCAACATGGGTAAAAATTTCAATAAATTTCAATCAAGCCAAAATTATATTCACGCTCGCGACAGCTAAGGTCAGTCCGAAGTTGAAAGTAAACGGAGCGCATTATAGCAAGTTGTTTAAGACCTTGAAAAACATAACAAAAGTATTATGAAAGAAACAAAAGAAAAAGTTTCTGATTTTTAAGCATACATCGAACAGTTACTCAAAGCTAATAAAGGAATGGAACGAAATCTAGATGAGTATTAAAAGTACATTGAGCAGCTAGAAATTTAAAAATAAGAAATTTTAGATCAACAAAAGTAGCGAGAAAAACAATTAGAAAACGCTGTAAGATAAAAAATGACATTCCAAAAATAACTATCAAATGCATCCATGTCAGTCGAGAATAATTTAAGACAATAAATTTAGTTTATATAAGCCAAAGTAAAGGATTTGCAATTTGACCTGACATCAAAGTAAAATTTAATCAAACTTCTTGAAGAGTCTGTTTCATAAAAAGAAGAAACAATAAAGAAAATGGCCCAATTTAATAACGACATGTGTATGTAGATATTAAATCTGAAGCAAAGTGGAGTTGAAACAATGAGTACTGACAATAATTCTTCTCATAAGTCAGAAGCTAATCTTTTGGAGACCTTACAGAGAAAGATAAACACTTTATAGTCATAAAATATGAATCTATGTAGGTAAAAGAAAGATTTAGAGTATTTATTACACAATTTAGCAAACGAAGATGAAAAAATTGTAGCAACTATATAAAGGCAAGCTAGTTTTATCACTACGCTCGAATAGAAATTGGAAGTGCTTCACACATTTAAATCAAGTTACGAAAGAAAAATGATGATATCCAAAAACAATAATGCATAAATTGTTTAATTTCAAAGTGAAAGCAATGGTCCCGGCAAAGGAGGCATTATTATTAAGAACAAAAAAAGTCACAAATAATCAGTAATAAGGCAATCCAGTGAGCAAGATTTTGATCAGGAAGCTACTTTCGAGAAAAGATTAGATGAAGTCTCGGAAATTTATGCTAAGGGCAATCATGTTGGGGAAAATATATTTTAAGACGAGATTTAAGAATCAAATTATATTATTATGAAAAAAATAGACAGTCTTTTAAAGAATATTGCGACTAAGTTAAGTCTTGTAAAAACATAGAAGGTAAGAAATTTAATTGAATCAATGAAAAACTCATTGAAGAAAATGTACTCGCCTTCAGAGTAAGACAGATCATTGAGAAAATCTGGCCATCATAACCAGAAAGACTTCAATTTTTTAGATTTAATAGAGGGTGACAATTAATCAGGCCAGAGGAATAAAAGCAATAATGTCAGCATTTTAAAACGTTAAAATGAAGAAGTATTATCGAAAATCAGTAGAATAAAGAAGAAATTGTAAGAACATCGATCTGATATGTAACCGAAATTAATGAAGAATTTATCTTAAAAATCTCCAAAGAATTCGAATAGCCGATTGGAACAAAATGTAAATTCTTATGATTTCTAAAATTTACAATCTCGTTTAAGTTAAAAACATCACACAAGATCTCAGCAAAAATAATACTTCTATCAAAGAGCTTATATGGAGTGAGTTACTTTTTTATATTTATATTATTTGCTGCTTTTACTCGTTTGTAACAATTTTATTATACGCTGAAACCAAAATGAAATCTAAGAAGAAAAATATTGGATTCACTATGTATGCTTCAGCTCTACTAGAAAATATTCAGGATGACTGTCGACGAAACTAGCAACCAGATGTATACTAAACTACATACAAACCGTTACTACTGTAGACAAGCCAGAACTTTAAGAAACAGTATGTCAGACCAAGAAGTGTAAATGTTAATGCGCGTCCTCGTTCGAAGGCAAGCTCGAGTTCAGCTATGAATTTTAGTACTGTGAACTAAGTCAATCACAAAATTGGAACTCTTTTACGTCCAAAGTCTGTTCGATCGCATCGGTATGCATTAGAAAGGCCTCAATCATCAAAAAATACTTTCCTCACTTCATGCGAACTAACTACAACCATGTTTAAATAAACCACTTCCCTTTTGAGCAGTTAACTTAAACATGATATCACTTCTTTCTTGATGAGGCTATACTTGGCTAAAACTCGTGACCTAAAAATAAAAACTAATCCGAGACAGTAGAAAATATTTATCAGCAGGCTTGAACGTACTGTGACTGATACTTAGTTCGTGGCTCCTTAGTGTGATTTTGGCAAATATTCCATCTTTACTATTCTAAATTACTTACAAAATAAGCAAATTACCAAGTTTGTGCTTGATAAGAACCCTCTCGGAGATGAGAATGCTATAAAAGTAGCTGAAATTATTCCGAATCTAGCTTTAAAATAGTTATCCTTAGTATCCATAAATATGTCATGCAAAGGCGGATCAAAGATACTTGAGTCCATTATTGGCCATCCAAGTCTGTAAATTTTAGACCTCTCTTCCCCCTAAGGTCTTAACAGAAACCGTGTTAATACTGAAGGCTTTATACCAATAAAATAAGTATTTCAGCACCCCTTGTGCAGTTTAACAAGCTTAAATATTGCTAATACTGGAATGGGAGAGACTGGCTTTTTGCACTTCTGTTCAGGTTTCAACAATTCATCTAAAACTACTCTCAAATATTTGAACCTTGCTCATAATTAAATATCTGTTTCTCCAGAAAATTAATCTCTCATTAAAAATTGTTTTGGCAAAATTGGAATTCATAAGTTAGAGATTCAAGGTAATAATTTATCTGATATTGGAGTTAAAATTCTAGCTAATTTAATAGGAGCCCAGTATGGAAGAAACAACTTATCAGTTAGTCTATAGAGTTTAGATATTTCAAATAATAACTGCAAATCATTTGGTTTTGAAGCTCTCTGTACATCTCTACCGTCAAATAAAAAGCTAACATAGTTGTATGTAAACAATAACAATCTGGTAGAACACTAAGTGTTTTATTGCATAAAGCATCTATTGATTTACAACTGGAGCATAAAGAAGATACACATGCGTCACACTATGCCTTCTTCTTTCGAACATATTAGTTACCATGTGAAGGCATTAGCTGAAGGACTACACCACAATAAATCAGTTAGGTAGTTGGATCTATCTTTCAATTTGATGGAGTCTCCAGCTACTATCAGTTTGTTTGAGGCACTTTAGGCTAATACTACTTTGAAAGTGCTGAAACTTTAAGGATGTGGGATTGACGATAAACATGTTACCCACATAGAAAAGTCGCTTAAAGCAAACAAAGGACTATCTTCACTTAATTTGAGTACTAATTTCATCACAGACAAAGGTGCTCATTGTCTGGCCAAAATATTATCATAGGTGCATAATCTTGTGGACTTGAATGTGAAGAAAAATTGCTTAAGTCTCCACACTCTTAATGAAATAGCATACCAGCTAAAATAAAACAGTATAATGAATCAAAATAAGGAGGATCCCGAATAAGCATACATCCATTATGTATCATAGTTACAGGCTGAACAGCGAAGCAAAATAATTACCGCAATCGCCATGCTCACATAAAAAACTAAATTAGTGAATGCGAGAGATCTAGCTATCGAAGTTGTGGGTAAGCAAGAACAAATCGCTAAAATATAGCAAGATATTAAGACTTAGTCTGATAAAATAGCTAAGCTTTAGCAAGTTATGCATGAGTAAACAAAGTCCAAGAAAGTTTCAACCCGAATGTTAAAGCAGTAAAATAATGAATGATAGAATAGTCAAGCACACCGACTATTAGAATATGATTAATTCTTATACTCTATTAATACACTTGATTATGTAAATCAATTGTTTTCTTCAAGGATCATACTTTTGCTCATAATCAATGGATAGCTGAAAATATGTTCTGATTGCTTTCTACTCTATTTCATTTCTTATTTATTCTTCTTGAGTTGCACTATGCAGGTTGAAACCATCGTCTCTTTTTTAGATATCGCATCTAAACCTTCATTAAGCCAGTCTTATAGTCTATTAAAGTATCGATAGGTTTCTTCTTTAAGGTAAAATAAAGAATCGAGAATTTCTTTTTATTGAGGATTCGAAACGATTCCTTCCAATAGCTTCTTTTTAAATTTACTGAATAAAGATTTAATTACTTTGATTCATTATTTTATTTAACAAAAGCTAACGATTTCTCAAAATTCATGGATGAAACATTGATCTCAGACTCCACTGATTTCTTCATAACCTTTAAAGTCTTCATATACAGAACAATACCGAAAAATATTTTTAGTTTTCAGTGCTTGAGCGCTCGTGACTCATGCGCCTATGAGAAAACATTTTTTTTGCTGCCTTTCGTTTAATTTATTTGAGCTGGCTTTGCTCCCCTTTTCTGAATAGTGGATTTTTAAAGACCAGGTTGTCATTTTATTGCTTAACTTTGTGAAAATCATACATGTTAAGCTAAGCTATGCTGATAATTACCTGACGGACAAAGCTGGAGAAATTTCCATGTCTAAAGTACTTTGGTAGAATTTCCTTGGTGAAAGCGACAACATCGCGCACTACGAAGCCGATGCCATCCTTTTCCCACCCGATCATATGCTCAAACTCGGGATGCTGAGCTCAAATAGATAGTACTTCTAAGATTTCATAAGTTTTTATGAGAAAAGAAGCTACAGTGTCACAAGACCGACCAGCTGACCTCACTTGCCGCTCTGTCATAATGTCGAATTTTTATATAGAATGATCTGCGATTAAGAAAGGTTGATATTATTTTATAATACTTCAATATTATCCAATAATCTCCAGTT
>APMI01025772.1_pt1 | contig 24736 bp, 24 predicted proteins | sample 667938 | NCBI WGS metagenome assembly APMI01 (sample SAMN01084076, study PRJNA167559) | wastewater metagenome | biome: Wastewater | place: Denmark: Ejby Moelle, Odense | collected 2011-11-28
GATTTTTGAAGGAATTTAATACTTGAAATCTGTGTAATTTCCTTTTATAGTGATAGATATAGCGTATATATAGCTTATTTATGGCTAACACAACAAAAAGGAGTACTATCGCAGATACCGTCGTTCGATTTGTTTCACCGGTAAAGTTACGAAACGAACTCCAAGAACTTGCCAATGAACGTAGTATTACTCTTTCTGCCCTGCTTCGCCTTATTGCAACCGACTATATTCGACGAAGTAAATCAGCATGATACTGTCCATTGCCAATCAGAAAGGAGGAGTTGCCAAAAGTACGACGGCTATCAATCTTGCGGCAGGATTAGCTACAGAAGGCCATCGCGTTCTTCTTATTGATGCTGATCCACAGGCTAATACCTCCAACGTCTTCATTCACCCTGAGGTCGAAGTCTCACTGGATAAGACCCTCTATAATGTGATTATCAAATTTGCTCCTCTCTCGACCGTCATCCAGAAGACTCGCTTCCCCAACCTCAGCATTGTCCCCTCGCACATTCGCCTATCCAGCGCAGATTTAGAATTATCGCAAGCGATCGATAACCGCAGCGAACGCTTGAAACGTGCCATTGGTAAGGTTCGCGACGAATACGACTACATCATTATTGACAATCCCCCATCGCTTGGCATGCTCACCATTAACTCATTTGCCGCCAGCGACAAAATTCTTGTACCAGTCTCAACCGGATTTTTCGCATTGACTGGCTTGGTACAGCTTCAAGAAACGATTGATATGGTCAAGCAGACCCAGCTCAACCCGAACCTGGAAATCATTGGAGTACTCAGCACATTCTGGGAACATACCAACGTTGCACGTGACGTTGTTGACCAACTTCGCAATCACTTCGGCGATTTGGTCTTCCAAACAACGATCCCGAAAAACATCAGCTTAGAGGAAGCACATTCCAATCATACCCATGTATTTGACCACGCCCCCAACAGTGCTGGTGCTCGTGCCTATCGTGAACTTGTAAAGGAGGTGCTTGCACGATGACAAAGAAATCGGGTTTGGCTGACAGTCCCTTTTTTTCAATGCTCAAACCGAAGCCAACCACACCTACTATTCAACCAGTTCCCCGATTATTGAAGCCGAAAGCAAAGCACACAATACGAAAAACAGAACGGCTTCATATCGCGCCGACAACTGAAGAACGACAGCAACAAAGCTACCATGATACCACGATACCAAGCAACCACGACACCACGGTCTCACGAATCCATAACACCATAACACCATGGTACCAGGAGAAAATGATTGAGGCGGTGCGAAAAGCCGTGCGCGAGGTAGGCAAAGAAGCAGCGACACACCGATTTACCATTGAAGAGAAAAAAGCTGTCGCTGGTATCTTATACGCCTATACGGCACAGGGTTTGAAGACGAGCGAAAATGAGATAGCTCGTATTGCTATCAACTACATCATTCAGGATTATCAAGAAAATGGTGAATTGAGCATTCTTCACAAGGCTCTCGTGGCACTGAGGAAGTGATGCCACGACACCACGATAGCATGGTATCAACCACGACACCACGGTGCGATTATCCTCTTGACTCGGCCTTTTTTGCGCATAACAATGGCGGTACATATGGATAGCCAAGTGCGCATTTTTCGAGAAAAACCGTTTGGATGGTTTGACAAGCCAGTCATGCGCTATTTACGTGAGAAATATGGTAACGATAAGAAAGTCTTTATTGCTTTGCGTGCAACATATTTAGCTATTTGTGAGATGGAGAGTGACTTTGAAAGCACACCAATTGTCGCATTTAATAAAACGGTCGGCACATACGCCGGTCTTACGCGCCAAGTCGCGGGGAAGTATGTGCGGATTCTTGAGGAAGAAGGGCTAATACAAAAAATGCGGATTATTAATCAGGCGACCGGCCTCAAATCAAAAGGCACGTACCTCCGTATTATGAGTTCGCAAGAGTTATCACATCTCCACTCACAAATTATCAATGGGAAGCAAAAAAAGCCCAAGAATACCAAATACTCCCGAGTGGCAAGGTATCCGACCATTCGGACATCCGACCATTCGTATACCTCGCCATCTATAAAGAAAATAAGTAAGGGTAAGAAGATAAGTAAAATTAAAAACGTTGAAAAAGGAAACGGTGAAGAAAAAGAAGCAGGAGAACGAGCCGATTATTTTGCAGGATTGATTGCTGAGACGCTCGGAGACACGAAATCGTTAACTTATTTCAAAATTGCTTGTCGCCGATTTGAACCAAGCCGATTATATGAGCAAGCTCGGACGATTGTCAGTGATGGAGGCGCAATCAACCCCGCAGCCGTATTTGTAGCCTGGCTCAAGGAGCACGGAACATCGCCACCATAGGCAGCAGTACAGACCTTTGTGCCTGTGAGGTACGAAGTGTGCAACGTTCCCTGCTCATTGACATTTCAACACCGGTGAACAAAGATAGATTTTATCAGCAGTCGATACGCTGAAGATGGTAGGCGCAATCCGTGCTTGCCAGAGCCCTCCAGTACGTCTCCAGACAGCCATCCGTTAGGTTCACCCTGATTTCCCCCGAACGATGCCGCCGCCGATTTCACGCTTATGCCGTTGATACGCCCCGCCCGCCTTCTCTTCGTTCCTCATCGCACATTGACCACACCCGCACCGCTTCACTTGACGTTGCACTTTGCAGGTGTGGTCAATGTGTCAGTCGGGCGGGCGTATTTTTGCAAGCGGGGCGGCGGCATATGGGTAAAAAGTAAGATCGAGAGAAGAATGTGAACGAGTACAGAATAAGATAGGTAAAAGGGGAAATATGAAATATTAGGAATATAACTAGGTTATATTTCAAAATAAGGAAAATAGATTGATATTTATAACTACGTTTATGGAAAATATCGATAAAAAGACTAGAATGATAGAAGGAAAGATAACGGATATATGACGGAAGAGCAAACACTATACGAGGCTAGGCTCGTGCGAAAGACGCGAAGTGACAAAGGACGACGCCTTATCACTACCAGAGACGTTATAACGCTCACGTGGATAGGCGAACAGCTCTCAGTACGCTTTGACCAGTTAGAACCACTTCTGGCGCGTCTGAGAGGGCGAGAAGGGCACAATCAAACTGCCTTGTCGCGACGTACTGTGGAAGGCATTGTAGAACGCTGGAAGCATAACGGTTTGGTCGAGACTGAAAAGTTTGTGTTTCGCGAACCAGCCTGGGTATGGCTGTCGCGAAAAGGTTTGAGCTTTGTCGGCCTTCCGTTTAGCTACTACCGCACCAATATCACGACGCTCAAACATCTGTATGCCGTCAATCAAGTGCGGCTCTTTGTCGAGGCGCACAAGGGAGGAGCAGTGCTGTGGAAAAGTGAGCGTGCCCTTCGGCGTGAGCAGAGCAATCCGCAGACGCATATTGTTGATGCGGAAGGTGAGATTGCAGGAACTGTGGTCGGCATCGAAGTTGAGCTCACTCAGAAAGAGCAGTCACGTATCAAGGCTATTTTGGTGCAGCTGGCCGAGCGGTACGAAACCGTCTGGTATTTCACCACCAATCAAACCAAAGATGCTGTTCAAAACGCATTGCGGCAGCTTATCGCCGATGACGCCATTATCCATGACCGGTTCGAATTCTATTCACTTACTGATATGTGAGCACGCAGGTTTCGCTGACCGAGAAGAAGGGCATTGAACCCCTGATTATTGTTGTGGGGATATTGCTTGCGTGCGGCGCATTGGTTTTCTTCGGCCCACTCTTTTGTGCGGGCAGTGTCTACACATTTTCTCTGCTACGACGAAAGAAGTGGGAACCATTTCTCTGGCTTTGTATTATCAGCACCTTTACAACTTCAGGCATTGTGCTGTTTTGGCCCTTCGTAGATGCGCAGTATGCGCTCCTATTAGGAGGGGAGCGAGGAGTTTTTACGCTTCTTGCCCTCTGGTTTCTGTGGTTACCAGTAGCAGCCTATGGAGGCTATGCGATGCGCATATGGGAATGGCTAGCAGAGTTATTTCGCACCAAGACCATTGACGAGCAGGTGGAGGAAGAGGCGAAGCGCATTCGGCGTCACATCGAGGCCGGGAGTCGTTTTGCAGCCAAGCGAGCACTACGACCAGCACCAATGACACAGCAGTGCATCACGCTAGGAACCATTATTCGACCAGGCTCGTTTCCGGCCTACACTGGTATTACTCAGTTAAGCGGGTGGTTTCAACTTCATGAAGCGGTAACAGACCAGCATATCAGTATTGTAGGTGCAACCGGGTCAGGAAAAACAGAGCTTATCAAGCGCATCATCTCTGAAGCACTTGGCAATACCGACCGTGATGTGTTTTTAGTTGACGGAAAAGGCGACCCTGAGCTTGCCCAGGCGTTTCGTGGCCTTGTTAATCACTTTCGCCACCACGATGCGCCAGTGTACCGCATGGGCTACCAACCCACTGGTGCGCCATTTGACGGTTTTCGTGGTGATGCTGAGGCTATCAAAAACAGGCTTATTGAGCTTTTGGGTATTCCCGAGCTTCAAGGCAATGCACTCTACTACGGCAATTTGCACCGTGATGTCCTTCATCTCATCTGCTTTGCGCACGATGGTCCACCCCGTAGTTTCACTGAGGTGAAGCAGCGCCTCAAGGAACAGTGGCTCCGGCGAACCTACAAAGGTGATGCCGAAGCGCTCTGGTTGATTGAACTGGTAACGCAAAAGACCAGGAAAGACCAAAGCCCGCTTACCCAACTTGCATTGCAGCTCATGGCGGTGGTGTTTGAATTGGAAGGAAAAGTCCGACGCGACGGTTTTTGCTTGGAAGAAGCACGCTGTGCCGTATTTTCCATCCGAACCCAGACCGTTTCAGATATCGCACAACACTTTTTGCACTACCTAGTTGAGGACTTCAAAGATTACATCGGTAATCGCCAGAAACGGCCTGCACTTCTTGTCATCGATGAATTCGCAACCTTTAAAAGCGAGAACCTCCACGCACTGCTCTCTCTGGCACGCAGTTCTCACTTAGGCGTCATTCTCGCAACCCAAGATGTCGTGACATTGGGAGATGAGCGAATGCAGCAACTCATTCTTGCCAATACCCGCACAAAAATCCTCATGGCTACAGACTTCCCCGAAGCAATCTCCAAACTTGCCGGAACTGAACTGCACCCGGAAAGCAGTTACCAGCATATGAGTGGCGAAGCAACTGAGCTTGGAACGACACGCATCCAACATGCCTTCGCACTCGACCCAAACGAAGTTGCCAGGCTTCCGACTGGAGACATTTTTGTCATCCGCCAGCGTGAGGTTGCCAAGGTTCACGTGCATCAGGTAACCGGTATTGGTGAGCCGCCACCTGAGCCAACGTATGCGGCTACTCCAGAAGAACCGCAGAAGCGAAACGGAACACCTGCTATCAAACTAATAGAATAAAGGAGAAATCTATGCTACCTAATCTTCAACTTCTGGTCGTTCTGTTTTTCGGAGCACCGGCTTTTGTCCTCCTCGTCCTCTTGGTGATAGCCCTGACAATTATGAAACTGCGTGGGCTTCCCAAAAAGGGTGGACTGTTGTACCTCGCAACGCTTGTCCTTGAGCTTCCTGGTGTGATTGTCAGGTTCTTCATCGGACTTTTGGCTGCACCAATTCTTCTTGCGCCAGTTTGGTTTCTGTTGGCATTGATCGGTTTTGTCATCCTTATTGTGGGGTTAATCCTGGACAAAACGACCTCGCCATTTCTGATGACAGCTGGTATTGGCGGTATCGCAATACTCATTATGGTCAATCTCATTATTGTGACAGCCGCATTGATTGCGTTTGGGCCAATCATATGGAGTATTCTCAATCTGGTGGGAATGAAAGGTGGGCACCGATTTACGCCGTGGTCCATGGGAGCCAGAACACCGAGTACACGCGAGCGCGAAGCCTATACAAACGCGTTGGTTCATATTCAGGCAAACGCGCCGACGACAATTACTGCGCCGAGCGATTGGTTTGTCATCGATACGCTTGAACCAGAAGCATATACGATTGGAACAACGCTCTATCTTTCGCGTGAAGTACTGCGCACGAAAGGCGGCAATCAGCGCCATTTGATAGCGCTGATTGCCCATGAGCTTGGTCACATCAACACCATTGATGGACGATTGTCGCTTGCGCTTCGGCGATTAGTCCTCCCACCGGTGTACCTGTTAAGTTACGTGCTTCAGCAAGTCGCACCAGGCATCGTGTCATTTGCTGCATCACTGGCAGGAAGTGACGGCTATGCGGCCAGTGTAGTAACCTGGTTTACGAACGCCGCATTGGCCATTTCCGGTGGGGGAGCAGGATTATTTATCTTGTCGCCATTCTGGGCAGAGTATTGGCGCAGCCGCGATTATGCAGCCGATACATTTGCCGCTGAAGTAGGAGTAGGGCAAGAACTCATCGACTTTCTAGAACTGTACGAGTTCAAAGACGTAGCCGTGCCGTACTACATGATGCTGCACCCCTACATTGAACTTCGAATAGATCGTCTACTTAGCTATCAGCAGGGTGTGCAGTCTCTGGCATATGGTCAGTTGAACCCACAGCCGCAGCCATAACAGGAGATGAAGCATGAGCAAACAATCTGAGAAACGCTGGTTTCTGCCGCTTGGGTGTCTGTGTAGGACGACGCGAAAGGTTGGAGGCTTTGAAGTACGCACCGCAGCAGGCCAATCGCTCGAACTCGGGGATATCAGCGCACGTGTCGTTGAAGGGGTTTTGGTGTGCACGGTGTGTGATTACCAGTATCAGATCACGTATGTTCGTGTTCCAACCGAGACTGGTTCACTGGTAGGAATTTGCCTTGAGGACGCGTAGAGAAAAGAAGCGATAGAGAAATAGTGTTTGGGCAGGCAATCTTTCTGTGAGATGTGCGATTGCCTGCCACTTTTCCATTATTCTTATCCGGCATCTGGAAGCCAATACCCGCCACTTTTGGCGCGCGGATATTTGGTTAGAAAAGGAGGTGATGATATACGAACCAAAAAACACAACAAAAGGTAATAGCCCTTCTTGAAGAGGAGATGTACAAAACCCAAGGTAACATATGGAGCTATTTGTCGGGTTCATACAGGGTCACTCGCATCTACCGTGGCCCAAACAGGCGACCTATTAAAAACCCAATCGAGCTCAAGCTGTGGGTCACAGTGGCACTTATCAAGTCCCTGTTCGATTAAGAAAACACCTGTCACAGGAAGAATAAAATCAACGCCAAACGATGAATAGCGTTGCATATGGGTTAGAAAGGGGGTGATGCGTATAAGACAAAATAACAAGCGTCGGTATCATCGTCCACGATATCAGCGTAATGTGCCACTGATCGAACAGCCATTCGATTGGACAATGAAACTCTGCGAACGAGCAATGTACAGACTCGTTTGTTGGATGGGCGACTGGATTGCACTCCGGTGTACATACCTGTACAAATCTGTTTATACTGTCGTGTGCAAAGTAGTCAAATAACTGCTTACAGTATAACAGAGGCAGGCGTTCTTTTCAAGAATGCCTGCTTTTTCATGTTATATAAGCATATTTTCTACATTAATCACTCAAAAACTCATAAATCGAAAACATCAACCATTTTTCTACTAGAAGATTTATCTATTGCCATCCATTTACCAAAACTCTTTTCATTAGCAACGTCAATGGTCATAATATGATTCTTCTTATCAGTGGCAAAATTCATAATAACACTTTGAGTTATATGAGTATGCGCATAATGTTTCCGCTCACTAGAAACATTGATATATACAATCCAGATTAGCTTTTGTTCAATTTTTATCTCCATCCACTCATCAAATGTAATATCCTTATTTGTTTGACGGTCCTTAATACGAACTTTATCACTTGGATATCCTAAATAATCCCTAATTGGTAAAGTTCCATTGGTTAAACTGCGCAGTGTAGAGACAAAAACACCTCTTATGTAAACTGGTTCTATGTCAAAATTAAAAAGCGATATTATAGCTCTAATATATAATTCTTCTCCCAGAGGCACATCGATTAATCGAAACTTCTTTACATCGAACACTGTTTTGAAGTACAAATCTTTAGGAAAGTCAATCACATCGCTATGAGCTACTAAGTCGCGTTCAACGTAGCAGCTTACATCTATAGGACGGATTTTTAATTCTTTAACCTTCCAATCTTCATATTCACTTTTCCTTGTCAGATCTAAAGTACGAACTGCAACTTCGTATTGTCTTTTACCAAAAGGAGAATAGTATATGGCAAATATAGTACTTATTATCGCGGTCACAAGACTCAAAAGAGTAACCCAATCACCCTTATCAAATTGGGCGAAGATAGATAGAATATATTGAATTGCTGAATATAATTCCTTCACACTATTTCACAATATGTGGTAATAAGCGCTACTCACTGCACCGACTCATTTTACCAAGTAGCGCTTTTCGCTTTGCTACTGCGTCTTGAGAAGAGGCGCAAGATCGATCGCCTGACCATCAGGAAGGCGCAGCGTGAATGACTGTGCAGTTTCTTTTACGGCAAACGTGAGCGTTAATGTAAATGGTGGCTTCGGTGAAAAATCAATATTGAACAAGGCAAGCTCGCCCTCGTCGCCAGCCTGGTCAATTACCTTTACTTCACGCATGTTAAACTTTTTGGCAAGTTCTGCGAAATCGGTGTTACCTGTCACCTCGACAGTAACTGCGAGAAGTTTATATCCAGCCTTTACTTGTTGACCAATCGGTGGATCGACACCGAGAACCGCCGATTTCACCTGAATACCAACATCATTCACCATAATTGGCTCAGTGATACCGGCAATAGGCGTCGGGCTCGGACGTGGGGTTGATGTAGGTTTTGGGCTTGGAGTTGCGGTTGCTGTTGGTAAATCAGTTTGAACTACAGTTGGTGTAGGTGGAACAGCCGTTGCTGATGCGGGCAAAGAAGTCGGTTCTGCTGTAGTTGGTGGACTACCACATCCAGCGACAATACAAGCAGTCAGTAGCATCAAACTTATAGTGCGATGCATAGTGCGCTCCTTTGCGATTGCAACTTTTTATACTTCATATAAGAAACGTTCACAAAAGCAAAATTCGTGTATCCCTCTAGAGCGATTTAGTGATGTGAGAGCCTATTCTCTTATGCCAATCACATCTCATCTTGTGTTTCGCTTTCCATATCTATTCGAACATAGATGGGGCGCTTGCGACGCTTTGTTGAGCGAGGCGGCCAATAGGGGATATGTCGTTCTTCGCCGCCATACCAAGGATGAATTGTTCTGGGTTGAGTGTGGTAGCGTTGTCGAGTAGCTTCACCACCGCGCTGTGCAATAGTTTTCAGATATTCTACGCCGTAGCGTTCTTTGGTTTTTGCACCGCCTTGTTTTCCAAGTTCTACGAAATACTGGCGACCTTTGAGTTCTGCAAGTTTACGCCCTCCAGCTGCGCCCGGCATAAGTTCCCATAACTCCTTTTGTTCAACCCCCATCTTTTGAAGGTAGCATAGGACATACATTTTACCAATAGGATTTTTGACACGTGCTCAACTTGGCCTCTTGATGGTATTTATTCGCTATAATTGAAATATGGCAGAGCGGTGGCAAGGCGATAGATATGTCCAGCGGACATTCGATTTTGAGCCGAAGAGAGAGGAGAGCGAAGAGGAATATAGGCTTCGGCGGTTCCAGGAAGGTATCGCACCCTATATTAATGGTTCAGAGTTGCGTCGGCTCGTTGCTGAATATGGAGATGTACGACGGGCGTTACAAAGTGATGAGCCGCCGCAGGCGGTGCTGGCACTTCTTGATACCCTGACTGCACTCTTACGGCCATTACCTACTGAGCAAATTCGACTTCCTAAGGACGTTGTGGCACTACTTATGGTGGAGATGGGACATCTTGACCAAGAAGAATTACGAACTGTTCTTCTGGACACCAAAAACAGAGTGCAAGATATTGTTACTGTATACCGAGGCTCATTGAATACGTCGTTAATTCGAGTTGGAGAAGTATATAAGGCTGCACTGAAACGAAACAGTGCAAGTATTATTGTGGTTCACAATCATCCATCTGGTGATCCATCACCTAGCCCAGAGGATGTATTAGTAACACGAGAAATCGTTTCAGCCGGTAAGCTTCTAGATGTGGACTGCCTTGACCATCTGGTGATTTGCCAAAGCAGGTGGGTAAGCCTAAGAGAGCGGGGACTTGGATTTACCAATCCATTATGAAACGAGAGAAAGTATGCAACTGTATCGAGAGATACAATTTCGCAATCTCTTAACAATTATTTCTCATGATTGAAATATAAGAAATAATTTAGTAAAGTAGCCAAATGGCAGAGCGCGACAATACAGGTTTTAAATATCACAAAACTATTGAGAATGGAATAATACATATAGTTGAAGAAATTCCCGGATGGGAGAGCGCTCTAGATGGCATTGGAAGACTAAATAAACGTATGAAATTTATAGATGAAGCAGGTGAATATGAAATCACTTTATTAGCAGATGGCACTGAGATTAAAGATACAACTCGAATGCTGTCTGATGGGAGAATTATAGGTAGAGTTGAAATTAATGGCAAAACTGTACATAGGATTTTTCCTTTCAAGAATTTATACAAGAATTTTAGTTAAGAGCCTTATTAAAATACTTTTGTCAAAAAATTGTTTATATTTTCTAGACCAATTACGCTTCGCCGTATCTCAATAAACGTAGTCCTTCAAGCCTCATTACCTCAGGATAAAGTGTTCTATATATGTTACAATTGGGCGAACTTATATCGTATCGACCAGTTGCTTTGAAAGTCGCCAATGAACATCCTCCTGTACACCAATACTTCCATTCACAACTACGGCAGATCTCTTTTTCTTCGACAGATATATTTTGGATGCCATGTATATCAGAACGAATAACGACAAGAGGATCTATAACATCAACAGTTGTGATTGCTTTATGGATATGCATTTGACACTTAGAAATCCGTCCTTTGTGATCAAAGACCATATAATTGTCTCCTACACCACACGTTTTCGTATGAGGAGCAGAGAGATTGGCTCTATCAACAAGTGATGCCAAAAGACTATAGCGTGGTAGATATGCTTCGACGACTTTATAAGCAGATAGCATGCCTTGAATTATGGCATCTTCATCAAGCTTTAAATCAGCATGAGAAGTTGAAAGTTCATTCTCACGATAGAAATTTAAATTAAAGGGCAACTTTCGTTCTAGCACCCATTCGATTATCTCTGGGAGCTTATGCGCACTCTTACCTGTTACCGTAATAGAAATATCGGGTATAAGACCATGTTGTTGTGCGATTTCAATGCCGCGGACCACTGCTTTAAAAGATCCTTGACCTCCAACATATGGACGCTGGGCGTTATGAGCCTGCCCGAGACCATCAAGTGAGATCATCACTCGTATCCCTAGAGAGTGTATTTCCTGAGCGATATCATGAGTGAGGAGAGTTCCATTAGTAAGGATGATCTCATCTAATTCCAATCCATTGTCTCGAGAAAGCGATATAGCAAACTGATGGAGTTCTTTGATCAGAGGGAAGCACAGTAAGGGTTCGCCACCAGCATATTTAATCTTCACCATGGAGTAGTGGTGGGCAAGTGCGGATCGGAATGTGGCATGAATTGCCGCCTTACCAATTTCTAGAGACATATCCTGTCGAAGGTGAGGTAAGTAGCAGTACTCACAGCGTAGATTGCATCTGTCTGTGATATGCATCCATGTACTAAGGGTTTTGGGAGTTTCAGTAAGCATAATTGACTGTTCTGCTTCTATCAGCAGATGAGCAGCACACATATTTGCCACAGCCTTGTAAACAACATCTTCATACTCTCCTCGTTTATCGGCAACCACAGTTTGGATTTGGGTTGGTTGTTCAAACAATGATGCCAAAACTTGAGCCTCTTGGTTCAGAACTATTGGGAGATGAAAAGGACCATAAAAGATGGCATACTCTTCGTCAAGTGTAAGCTTCTGCGAATCAGGAGAGCGCCTTAATGTTAAAGCGGCTTCCGTTTTGGTTTGTCTTAAGTTCGGTAATGAGAGCGAAGGGAAACTGCAGGCACAGTCTCCACCATCACAATCAGGTTGTGGACGTGGTGGGTTTGGCGGTGGATCTTTTTCGAAAATGGCTAAAGGGATTCGTAAGTGTGGATATGACATTATTTCTCTAATCTCATGTTAGCGAAGACAACTGTGTTTGCTGAATCTCCTGGTTGCACCAGAAATTCAAATTCATATGTTGGTAAGTCCTAGATGATTTTACCCAACTCATTTGGAGATAATGAAGCCACTTCAGAGCATCGGTACGCGGGAGTGTTTGAATTTTCTGTGACAAATGTCGTAGTTCATGTTCAATAAGATAGGGTCCAAATCCTCCATGCTTGTTGATTAGGAAAAAGCCCTCCGCGTACATTGAGAATGCATCTTCGAAATCGCCCCGATAGAATGCAAAATCACCTCTAATACGGCGCATACGCCCGTAATATAAAGGAAAGTTATATTTCTTACGTTCAAATTTTTTCTTTAGTTCAGCTGCATACTCCTCAATAAAATCTTCTCGCCCAATATCCAAATCAAACTCAGCCTTACCCACAAGGCTGTCAACCGCATAGCGAATATTATTTAGTTTGTAACTGAGTTCGAGTGCGTGATTATTTAGCTGACGCGCTTGTTTACAACGCTCGGGTTCGTTCTTCAAAATACCTATACGCCAGATAACACTTGCGAGCTGATGATAAATACCAGGTTGTTCCCGCTCAAGTTGGTATTCTTCGGCGTACTCTTGACTCTTTTGCAATGATATTACAGCTTCTTCAAGGAAGGTGAGATCAATCTCATCAGTAATATAGTCTATAGCTTTGAACCATAAAGTCCATCCCAAATGAAAGTGTGCGCGGCATAGTTGTTCATAATCATCCGGCTCAACAAGGCGCTCAATCGCATTGTTAAATAGTCGTACAGCCTGGTCATAATAACCTTGATTACGTGCTAAAATACCTTGAGAGGTTTCAGTTCGAGCAATCTCACGTAACTGGCCAATGCCCTGCCAGGTTCTTATGGCTCTTTGAAATAGCACGTCGGCTCGATCATATTGTCTGTTTAAGCCATAGAGGTATCCTAAGTTATTTGATGCACTAGCAATAAGGCTACGATTCCTTTTTATCGCCGAATCTTCAGACAACTCCGAATCGAGAGAGGAGGCAATCGTAATTGATTGATCGTAATGATATTCAGCCTTTTTTCGGTTCTCTTTTTTGAAATCATCAAGCAATCGATAGTTATATCCAATCTGATTATGAATTCTAGCTCTACCCTGCCGATCGTCTTGAGGATAGAGGCTCAAGCACTCGATTTGATAAGCAAGTGCATGTTGAGGCTCACCAAGCTTATTAAAAATGGAACCTAATTGGTTTAAAATATCCGATCTTTTATACTTATCGTCCCTTTGTTCTTCTAGTAATTTTTGCAATAAGCTTTTTGATTCGTATAATTTCCCCGCATCTGCTAAAGCTCTATAATAAGAAAATCTATAAAGATATTTTCCCTCCTCGTCAAATCTTTTAAAATAGTCACTTGCAATATGGCATAGTCTAAGCGTAAAGTTATATCTTTTATTACTACGAAGACCTTCGATTAGCTTGAACCACTCATTGAAGCCATCAACAATATCAGCATAGAGTGCATGATGTATGCGCTTTTCGGCAATATCCTGTCTATTTCGTTTAATTATTTCTTCGTAAGTAAATTGTTGTTCCTTCTCACCTGTTGTAATATCACTATTGTTTTTTAAATGTAGATCCTGAATCTCCAACTCTTGCTCTTTAGAATTGTAAATTTCAACTGCAAGCCTGCTATCATTACGACGTTGATCTTCGTCTGGATCTATCTCTTCCCACACATATTCTAAGATCATACGCTGCATCTCGTCATGCAAAGTTATCTCTTTCTCATTAGGCAACAATTTAATAAATGAAAATGACAGTGCTTCATTGAAAATACCTTGCGCCTCTTTAATAGAAACATTTAAAAGTTTGGCTATCATTTCTTCTGTAATTGGATAGATACGAGAAGTAATCAAAGTCAGCCAATCAATACGATTACGCAATTCCCTAATATGACGAACAAGCTCTGCCTCGAATTTTTTGATAAGCTGTATCTTGTCGAGAAGATTATCTGGTAAAGCCTTATACTTCTCGATATCAATTTGTGCTAAGTTATCAATTTCAATATTTCTAAAAACATATTCCGCAGCTAAATCTAGTAGAATTGGTCGGCCATTAGACATTATAAGGAGAATCTCTGCTAAATCAGAGGGGATTATGATTGAAAGTTGCTGCTGCTTGGCAATGAGATACTCTTTGCTAGCATCTTGAGCGAATGGCTGAAGATTGACTATATGCGTTTTGGTAATATGCTGAAAAATTGACAACAGCGCTTCCCAGAAGTCTGTTTCGTCCAGTTCCCGATTCTCGCTCCGTCTCGCAAAAATGGACAGTGTGTTGTTAAATCGACTAACGAGGTTTACCAGCCGAGTATACATCTCTGGATCAATTCGTTCCGTAGTATCAAAAAATAGTATTAAACGTTGCTGTTTTGTAAACTCATTGAAAGCCTTTACAAGCTCGGCTGTAACTTCGTCTTTCTGCTTCTTGATTGTATCAGAGTGAAATTCTCCTTGCTGCATTTTGCGAAGCGTTTGAAGTGCACGTATAAAATTCAGGGTACGTTTGTCTCCCAGGACTTTTGCAAGCCTAAGTTCAATATTCTCGGCTATCAATAAACTGCTATCAGCAAAGTCGATTATTTCGTTGGCAAAAAGGAGATTACTTGTATCCGGTTTATCCCCATGTACACTTAAGGTTCTAAGCGAGGCAGTCCAACCGATATCAGATTGGTCCCAGTCAAGTGTAGAAATATTAGATGTCCGAAGTGCATGCTGGGTGACCAGTTTCATAGGAAGAGAGTAATAGCGTTTAATTTGATATCTTGCATCAGAAACTGCCAGAGTAGCTAGGCGAACAATGATGCGCCCAGCCTCAGCAGGGTTGATGGCAGCTGTAGCTCTCCAGGGACTGTTATCTTGAGATATAAGTTTAATGTCTGAAGCACAAAGATCGAAGCTATACAGCAAAATATCTGTACGATTTTCTTCTATTAATGCCCTCATAACTCCTCGGGCAAACTCATTGAACACCGTCCATATGGCTTTCAAATCGGGATGTTTTTGTAGCAGTTCTTTAGTTTGAGTGTAAGTAATAAATTCCGTGTCTGGTGTCATTTTACCAAATTCCCCCACAACAGTAATTTGAGAGTATTTGCGCAAAATATGATGAAGAACATCTCGGCGTCGCTGTTGACTGGGGTTACCTTCTGCCCAAACAGTGGCAATCTTACCTTGAAAACCAATATCTTCTGCCATCTGCTCACTTGTTAGTCGAGCACCTTCATAATCATCTTGATGGACTTTTGCCGTAATTCCATCGATATCTTCAAGATGATTATCGAAGGTCAAAACATTTATACCTAGTTCAATCGCTCTTTCTATGCTATTGCGTAACTCTTCACTAGAGCCGAGACTCACAATAATAGCATCTGGCTTTTGATCAATCACTTGATTCAACTGGTCAGCCATTGTCGAGAAATTATAGTTCGCATCAGTCTCAGCTAATATTACACCAAGACGTGCAGCCATATCGCGTGCGCCATTAATAAACTCGTGCGACCATTCAGAAGCCGTGAATTCTTGAACTAGTGCTACAGAGATATTACCCTCGTTTTTTTGACGCTCATATTTGTATTCAAGAATTTGTTCACGTACTTTTTGGAGCAACCGGGTTTTACCTATGCCTCCCACACCTCGAATAAACAGTGACTGAGATGTACCGCTCTCAGTGACCATTTGTAGTATTTGACTGAGCTCTTTTTCACGACCGATAAATTCTATTTCGCCCGCCATAACTTACCCCTTAGTAGTAAGCACTCAAAACATACTATCAGCAATGTCAGATAATCGTTTTTTCAATTCTTCATAAGGCTGATTTGTATATTGGTTATCTCGCAAATAGTAATTTACAGCAAAACGAAACTCCCAATGTTCATCGTCTGATATATTATCAAGAAGATCCTCAATATTATCACGCGTTTCATCAGATGATTGTTTTCGACTAGTTAAAGCTTTTATTGCCGTATTTATCTGTATATTCATAAAATTATTACGAATCTGAGTTCTACTTTCTTGATTTTCTATATCAAAGCAAGATGCTAATTGTATTGTTTGAAAAAGGTATTCAATTATCCATTTTTCTGGTCTTGGAGAAAACTTTATACGGTCCTCGCATATAATCAAAGCATCCTGGCACAACTCTATTAGGCGCTGTTGATTCGCATATCGCAAACGCAAAAGGAATAATTTCCGACAAATTGCATCTTTTAAGTAACTCCCTTTTTTTGAATAAAGGTAGGTTGCAGTTAGCTTTCTTACCAGATCGTGTGCATCTCTTATATCGGTCGGTTTATGTATATCAATCATACGTTGTAGAGCGGCATTATCTAAATACCTAAAAACACTCAAAGCTTCAAAAATATCTCGTAGATAAAAATTATTTTCAACGAGCTCCTTCTCAAATCGTTGCACAGCACTACGAACAGCGCCTTCCCAGATGTCTTCCTCACAAAGTTCAAGAAAATCATCTGGATGCAAACTCTGTTGGTGATAGTACTGTAAAGCATGCGCCATGCAACCAGGATGGCCTCCTGTCATATGTAGAACGTGAGCAGCTATTTGATCAATAGTTTGCTCAGTATCTTTTGTCAAATATGCTCGCGTTGTATCACGCACAACAGTATAGTCAAATGGCGAAAGAGCCCTTATTGCTGGCCGATTCAGTAAGTTCAGATTTTGTAATGATCGTCCTGCTATAATAAAGTGGAGACACGTATCACCCGTAGAGAATGGAACTAAAGTTCTCAGGTTGGTTTGAAAATCAGGTATGAAGTGCTCTAATAAGTATTTTAGTAGCTCAAATGAAGGCTCTCCCTGAAAATCGATTAACAAAACAAGACCTGGAAGTTTCTTATCCTCTTCAACACTTGCTCGCTGAAACTCTATTTTCCATGCGCTACTTAGGCGCTTTCCCCACGCCACAGAGGCCTTACTATCAGAAATTAGGCTTAAGTTTAATTTCTCTGCTAGTGAGGTTGTCATTTCGGAGGCACTCGTCTCCCTCATTACACGTATAAGAGCACACTGCCAACCTTTCTGCTCAAACTTCTCGTTGAGTTTAGTCATCAAGTCTGTTTTACCAAAGCCAGCAGGTGCACTTATCAGAAATGTACGAGTAGGCACAGTATTACCAAGTACGATTTCGCTAATTTCCTTATCTCGATTGGTAAATGGTACGCGCTTTGGTAATGAAGGATTAATACCCAGTTTTATTGACGAGTTAAATCGGTTGGGAAACTTTTCTAGGAGGTATTTTTCTAGATTATCTTTTTCATCTCTTTGAATAACAACACCTAAAAAATCACCCGAACTTACAAAAGAAATATCTCTACCAAAAAGGCGTTGTATATTTTCCGCACCCAAAAATGCTCTAATAACATCATTGCGTTCTTCAGAAACGAGACTATCTAGCCAAGATTTAAGTTGGTCATAGGGATTAAAAAGCATTATTGTCTTTTCCCACTCAAGCAATAGTAATATTTGCCTTATTATCAATTTCTAAGTCATAGATAAAATGATAATAAGAAAAATAGCATTTACTTTATCTTAATTTCAGTTACCCATAACAGATGCTATGTAGAAAAGAATTGGGGATACTTCCCACAGAGATATTTTTCTAATTCATCAAGTCGTCTTCGCATCTGTATATGACCTAGGAATTCACCTCGACTTAATAAGGATATTGGCCTTGGTAGAACACCTTGCTCTTGAGGTGTTGGTAACATAGACCGTATTACATCCCTGAACTCTTCGTCAACTAAGTAGTCAAGCATGCCACGCAACCTGTCATATTGGTTTGTTGGACCCACTATTGGTCTTCTTTCATTATCCCTAGGCTGAAGAGCGTTAGATTGTAATATAGGTGATGACAGTGTCGGAAGCCGCCATAACTTTAGCATTTCTAGTATGCCAACAATTATCTGTTGTGTTTGGGCATAATCAGGTTGATGTTTTTGAAGCTCTATGAAAGCTGTCTCTGCCTCAGAGTGAGGCCGGGATTTCATCAACGTAAGTATTTCAGAAAGGACTTGCTGTATCTGATGCGTGTCCGCTTGCATAGATTGCAGTAAGAGGACACCGATTTTCTCACGAAACTCTGGTGTCGGCGCAGCGGCCACGAGTTGCTCTTTCAAAAAGGCAAGATACGAATCGACCGCTTGCTCAACTTGACCTTTAGTCAAACTAGGTAAAGTCTCTGATAGTTTGACACTCATCATTTGATGAAGAGCATAATCAGTTGGTTGGGTGTAGAACGCACGCACGGCTACTTGGAGCGATGGTAGAGTGGCGAGGGAAAGATCAACAAGTGCTGCGCTTATCTCTCTATCATGGTAGGTGGTAGTGAAGCGATTCTCTACTTCGGCGAGGATTTGAGCCAAGGTTATTCTTAGCTCTTTCTCAACAGTCGGAGCCTTGATAACCTCACGGGCATCTTTTCCAATTACGGGCTCGGCGAGATGTTCCAGCAGAGCGAGACCCAGTTTCCCAAGCTTTGGGAACCGAGAGGAAGTGTCGTCAACCATAGAAGACAAACCTTATCACAATTAGAATAAGATATCTTGATGGTTAATAAACTTTTTATAAGTATTCACTGCCGTGTAGAATGATAGTAGTATAAGCCTATCGAACCATTTTGGTCAAGTTTAGGTTTGTGTTTTCACCTCGGCCCTTTAGTATACTGCACACGGCTGATTCTTGGATATTTTGATAGTATAGCTATTGTGCTTCTGAATGCGGTAAATTATAATCATAGAGAATGTCTAGCTTTAACCCATGCGGAGTATATGTAAGTTCTTGGTTCGCCCTGTGGAATGTAGGCCTGTAAGGATAGTACATTTTGACAGTCTGACAATTTCACCCGAGCTATATAGATATATACCGATACAAAGTTGCCCGCGATATGTTGAGCATCTCACATACATCTTTGATACTGTAGTGTTTGTCATTGTATAGAACTTGAGCGCGTGCTCGCTTACGTTCATCATTCAGACTTGCTGCCCGTGGCCTTCCTCCTTTTCTTCCTCTGGCCCGCGCAGCTGCTAATCCTGCTAACGTCCGTTCCCTAATGAGGTCACGTTCGAACTCAGCAAGCGACCCGAAAATATGGAATATCAGCTTTCCGCCTGGTGAGGTTGTGTCGATATTTTCGGTAAGACTGCGGAATCCTATATTCCGCGTCTGAAGCTCAGCAACTATTTCGATGAGTTGCTTGAGCGAGCGTCCTAGCCTATCTAGCTTCCAGACAACGAGAACATCACCGTTCCGAACAAAATCTAGCGCCTGCTTTAATCCTGGCCGTTCTGATTTAGCGCCGCTTATGCGGTCAGTAAAAAGCTGCTCACATCCAGCTTTGCGGAGCGCATCCTGTTGCAGATTCAAGGTCTGTTCAATAGTTGAAACACGTGCATAGCCGATAAGCATAAAGTAGGGAAGAGCATATTAGAATAATGGAATCTGACCATTTTTCTTTTGTTGCTTTCGTTCGAAGTGAAGACCTAGGATTGCTTTATATAACACTCTCGCAGCTCGCGTATAACGCTCGATTTCATCTTTCGTGGGTACACGGCCAAGTTCATCTAAGAGTGCCACTGAGATTTTGGCGGTGAGCATTTTCTTTTTTCTATCTCCCATATCAAAAACTGTATCAAAACTCATGAATGAATGCAAGTATTGAAACTTTGATTTTGAGACAAGTTTTGATACAATACGTTATTCCTATGGAGTAGGGAAAATCTCAAAATTCTGTTATGTCTCATAAACGTTCGTTTATGAGACAAGTATTTGCATACATGCTCCCTATAAATACCTCCTTGCAATGTGCTATTCACAAATAGGTAATGGTCTCATCTAAACTGATGCAAGACAGCCTGTGCATTCCAACTCGCGATTATAGTGATCAATGAAGATCCGTTTGTGACACAGCAGATTGTGGGGACAGCAAACTTTTAAATGTGGAATGCCACGACCATATCATCGTCAGGCGCGGTTGGTGGCTAAGTATGCGAGAGAAGGTTTGATTTCCCTTAGCATTATTACTTCCTATTCGACGTTTTGGCTCTTCACAAATTCATATATTTGCTGAATTATAGTCTGAGTTTCTTCTGGCAATTCAGCATAGTTAATTTTTGGCAAGGCACGTTCACAAAATTCGACTTTCGACTTGATTGTACCAGATTCCGCTCTGTACCCACCCTTACGTTCGAAGTCTTTTTTTAGTATTCTATCTTCAATAAAAGTACCTAGCTTTTTATCTTTATATGTGGTGTATGCTATAGAAGGCAATTTTCTATCTGGTGTTTTCTCAAATTCAAGAACCACCTGTTTTATAACATCATACGGCAACAAATTTTCAACCTCCATAGCTGGCAGAATTACTAATCTATCTTTCAATATTTTTCTCAGCTTTTCTTTTCGCTCTAGTTTTTTATCACCATCACTATCAATTAGCACAATTGCTTTGGCACACAAACGTTCCACTTCAATAGGATGTTCTTCGTTATCCAAAAATGACCAATGCGTAATATTAGCCCCACCATATTCAACAAACGAATAGTGTGTATCCTCTTCTAGAAGTAGCGGTAGTTGCCCCTGCTGCTGAAGATATTCCATATAGCTAGTTAACATAGTACGTATATACCATCGATCAGTAATACCCTCTAGCCAAATTGTGGCGTTCACAAGAAATACAGACGAATTTCGAACTCCTAAAAGCTCCAGAGAACTTATATGACCACTGTCAACTGCTTCAATACTGAATGTTGGTATTTGCTCGTCTGAGCCATCATCCTGCGAAAACTGTTTTTGAAACGTAAAAATAGAAATCTCTTTAATATCAATAGTGATGTCAAGAAAGTGATTGGAATGAGTAGTGAGGAAAAACGTGTGTTGTGGTCGTGCAGCAAAGAATTTAACTATTTTTCTTTGCAGACCTGGATGCATAAACATTTCAGGCTCTTCGATGAAAAAGAATGTTGGTTCATCCATTACAAAAGGCAAAAAAGAAAGGATAATAGCTGACTGTATGCCATCACCTAAATGGTAAATTGGCTGCTCTGCCTCATTGCCAATTTTTACAATAACGTCTCTCGTTTCGAGGTTTGGTATTAACTGTACTTGCCTACCTTCAAAAAGATTATTAGATATAAAGTCCTGGTATTTCCCAATACTTTTTCTATCGCTGTTTGTTCCAAGCAACATTTTTGTCAACCGGTCAGAGAATCCCAATCCCGTGAAGATCTCAGGAGAAGACAACGAATCTTCATTGATAGCAAAATAATCTTTAGACGTTCGTTCCTGATATAAATCTGTAGTCGTATTACTAACTGGCCGCAGTCCTCTCAAGGTTGGAATATATACTCGTTGCGGCGCATCTACGTCTGCACGTGTTGGTACTTCTAACAACGTTTCAAGCGCTTTTGCTGCATTCCGTTTAATTGCCTCTCTTACTTCTTCGGTATCTCCTCGGCCACCTCCAGACCACTGACTGACTGCCGGAAAATCGCTCCACTGCTCAAACGCAGATCTATGCTTACTATAAGCGTCTTGACTTAATACTAATGTTTTTGGAAGATCCTTCATCGACTTTATGAATGATATATTTAATTGATTAACACTATCAAATCTAGTTCTATCAAAAGTTTCAATTATATTATCAAGATAACTAGTTATTCTTGAATTTACACTCTCTAAATCGATATTTTCAACAGTAACGCGGTACTCCTTTTGAGAAGATAAAGTACGCATAAAACGACTTTTACCGGAATTATTTGCGCCGACCAAAATATTTATCCGGGAAACAGGTTCTAGTCTCGAAAGGTTTTCGTTATTTTTATTAGTATATCCATTAAAGCTATTAGGGAGTGAGATTGATCGAATGAATTCCATTTCTAACTCCTTCATATAAACTAGGCGTCGTCATACTTTTCCGTTGGCTGTAAGGTGATTTGATTACTATGGGTTTATATTATTTCTACATTGCGATTTCGCTCGAATTATAGCACAAGCAATTAGAGTTTTTTCTTGAGTATTCTTTAGGTTATTGCTGAGTAACTAACACTTATTTCTGAGGCGGTTTGACTTAACAATAACCATGATTGTCAGGGTCGTTTTGCCGCACCAGAACGCCAAGTCAATTTGCAGGTCATTTGAACGAATACTCAAGTGTTAGTTACTCAGAGGTTATTGTGACAACCGACTTTTGCGTTGTGTCGGCTCAAGGCCTTTAGAGTACAATTATGTATAAAATGGGAGGCGAGCGCTAGCAAAATAGGCATTCAAGCGAGCCACAAAGTCGTCACAGTTACCAGATGAACTTGCAGAGTTTCTAATTTATAGTACACTGCTTGACTTATGCTGTGACGTCTGTCACAATCGCGCTATATGCAGAAAGTTGTAATTGGCGCTTGGGAAGCTCGGCGTACATTTGGCAAGATTTTAGATACCGTAGGTTTCCGTGGAGATGCTGTGGTCGTAGAAAAGAACGGTGAACGGCTTGCAGCCATTGTACCTGTTCAGATGCTTGACAAGTGGGAAGAGGAGCGCAAAGCGTTCTTTGACCAAATGCGGATAGTATCTGAGCAAGCGAGCATGCCCTTTGAAGAAGCACAGGAACTTATACAAGAAGCAGTTCTAGCGGTGCGCGCTGAACAGCAAGGAGGTCAGCTTGCATAAAGCGCATGGATTATGCGCGTGGTCTTGGACACCAATATTGTCATCAGTCGTTACCTGTCTCCTTCTGGCCCGCCAGCAAACATCTTTCAGTATTGGGAGCAAGGAGCCTTTACGCTCCTAGTTTCAGAGCCCATCCTTCTGGAATACGAAAAAGTCTTTTCCTATCCACACATCAATAATAAACTCCGATTAAGCGCAGAAGAAATAGCAAGAATAGTTGAGAGCTTTACTGTATTTGGGGAGCTTGTTGTGCCAAAACAGTGCCTGCGCGTTGTAGAGGCCGACCCAGACGATGATATGCTCATTGAGTGTGCAGTCGAGGGTAAGGCTGACTACCTGGTAAGCGGGAACAAGAAACACCTCACTGAGATGAAAGAATATCAAGGCATTCAGATACTAACGCCGGCTCAATTTGTTCTTATCCTGGAACGGGAAGCCCAGGGAAAGGCGGCTTAGGAGCTTGTTTATATGATTGCACTGGAGTTGTACAATGGAGTATGGCGGGAGAACGGGAAGCACAGGGTATACCAGATTGGGCACAGGAAGAACGAAAGCACGACCTAGCCTGGATTGCTGAGAATAAAACGAGCTTTTGGCCTGCTGCACAGTCCCAGTTTCAGGCGCAGGGGCGAGGTGTGATTGTTGTAGATACAACACAGAAGCCAGAACCAGATGCCGGACACCCAATGTATTATCTTCCACGGGTTATTGTTGAGCATACCAACGATACAGATACCTTACGCATGGTGAAAGAGTATAATCCAGAGAGTGAATTTGTAGTATTGCTCCTGAAGCCGGAAGGGAAGTCAAGTACATATCGAGTGCAGACAGTGGAAAATATGCCTTTTAAAACGCAGCGAGGGAGGCCACGTAGTCAGTAAATCGGAGAGTGTAAAATAAAGTGTGTAGGTGGTGTATCCTTTGATGTAAATGAAGAACAAGGAGCTACACCATGCCTGAGAAGAAGCCACACGCCCCACCAGCGTCGATGCCATCGGCCGAACGTGTCCAGCAGGAACTCGCTCGCGCACAAAGCCTGGACGATTTCTTCGGCAAAGACGGCATCTTCGCCCGCCTGTTTGCTGATACACTCGAGCAGATGCTTGAAGCCGAATTGACTGCCCATCTCGGCTACGAACCGCACGCTCCTGAAGGTCGCAATTCTGGCAACAGCCGCAACGGCTCACGCAAACGCACGTTGCGCACCTCGCAAGGTGATATGTCGCTTCAGGTGCCGCGCGACCGCAATAGTTCGTTCCACTCGCCGCTGCTGCCAGCCTACCAGACCTCGACCAACGAACTGGAAGACAAAATCATTGGCTTGTATGCCAAAGGCACCTCGACCCGTGACATTCAATCCACGCTGCACGAGCTGTACGGTGTCGACGTGTCCGCTGCCACCATCAGCACGATTACCGACAAAGTCTGGTCGCTGGTTGAAGCCTGGCAGAACCGCCCGCTGGCATCAGTCTATCCAATCGTCTTTTTGGACGCCATTCATCTCAAGCTGCGCCGTGAGAGCAAGGTCGTCACAACCGCCGTGTATGTGGTGCTGGGTGTCGATCTGGAAGGTCGACGTGACGTGCTCGGCCACTGGGTCGGCGATGGCGCAGAAGGCGCAAACTTCTGGCTTTCCGTGGTTACGGACTTGCACGCACGCGGCGTGGAGGACATCTTCATCGCCTGTATCGACGGCTTGACGGGCTTCAAAGCGGCCATCCAAACGGTCTTTCCCAAAACACAGATCCAACGGTGTGTAATTCACCAGGTGCGTCAAAGCCTGACGTACATTGCCTGGAAAGACCGCAAGGCATTTGTATCGGATTTGAAAGCAATCTATGGCGAACCGACGCGTGAGGCAGCCGA
>APMI01004073.1_pt1 | contig 24639 bp, 18 predicted proteins | sample 667938 | NCBI WGS metagenome assembly APMI01 (sample SAMN01084076, study PRJNA167559) | wastewater metagenome | biome: Wastewater | place: Denmark: Ejby Moelle, Odense | collected 2011-11-28
TCGGCGGGCCCCGGTGGAGGGGATTCTGCAGCGAGGGCGGGTGCCGCCAGGGCCAATGCCACGGCAAGCGTGCGTGTGATCGGGAAAGTTCTCATCGGGATAACTCTCGCTGGGGATGGTTTACTGGGTCAGGTCGGCGGACTCGATCGGCATGGGGCCAGGCGGCAGGCCACGGGCGGCCTTTGCTGTATTGACCATCTCGCGAATTTCACGCCGCAGGATGGCGTTGTCGTAGATGATGCCATCCTTGATCGTGTAGGCGATGCCGCCGACGCGTTCGGTCTTTCCGGTGGTGTCGTTCAAGTGGAGCGTACCCGTCGGGAACAGCAGCTTCAGGTTGGCGAGCGGGTTGCCCTTGACCACGACCAGGTCCGCCTTGCGGCCGACGCGGATGGTGCCGAGCTGGTCTTCATGCCCCAGCGAGCGGGCGCCCTGCTGGGTCGCGGCATGGATCACTTCGAGGGGCGAGAAGCCCGCTTCGCGGAGCAGTTCCAGTTCCTGGACATAGCCGAAACCGTAGAGGTTGTAGATATAACCGGCGTCATCGCCGACGGTAACGATGCCGCCCTTGTTCTTGTATTCGTTGATGAACTGCATCCACAGATGGTAATTCTCGCGCCAGGCGACCTCGTTCTCGGTCGTCCAGTCGAACCAGTATGATCCGTGGTTGCTGCGGCTGGGGCGATAATAATCCCACAGCGCCGGCATCGTATAATCCGAGTGCCAGACCGCCCGCATGTTGCGCATCGTGTCGCGGCTGGTGAGGTAAGCGGTGAAGGTCGGGTCGAGGATGAAGTTGCGGTCGAGAAGAGTCTGCATGACTTCTTCCCACTTTTCCGAACCCGGCGGCGCGGTTTGTGCCCAAAGCCGTCCGGACTCGCCGAACCGCATCTGTTCGTCGGTGTTGATGAAATCGGCCGGCCATGCCTGCACCGCCTTGTCGGTGAACATCGCCTCCGGCAGCCCATACCAGTGCTCCATCCCGTTCAGGCCGTGTGCCGACGTCGTGAGCACATTGGCATAGGCGACGCTCGGCTGCGCATGGTGCATCGTCGTGCGCATGCCGATCTTCTTCGCCTCTTCCATCGCGGCGAAGAGGACGTCCTCGGCACCGCCGATGAACTTGATGCCGTCGGCACCCCGCTTCTTGGCCTCGTTGACGGCGAGACGTGCCTGCACCGGGTCGTTGACCGGCGTGGTGCGGATGTTGTGGAAGAAGGGGAACACGTCGATGCGCGGCGCGACGATCTCGTTACGCTCGCTGCGGCGCTTGATGTCGACGAGCCATTCGATCGGCCGGCTGCTGCCGACTTCGCGCACGGACGTGATGCCGTTGATGATCCACAGTTTCAGGATGTAGTCGGACGGGACGCCCTGCGCATCGTTCAGGCTGTGCAGGTGGACATGTGCGTCGATGAACCCGGGCAACACGTAATAGCCGGTCAGGTCGATCTCATGATCGCCCTTCGCCGCGCGGGCGCTGTCCTTGATCGCGCCGGGTGCGCCGATGGCGCGGATTTCGGCAATACGGTCGCCCGACAGGACGATGTCGATCGGCCCTTGTGCAGGGGCTCCGGTGCCGTCGACCATCGTGACGTTGCGCAGGACGGTGCGGTTGAACGGCCCCACGCCTTCCTTTCGCGCGGGGATGGGATCGGAAACCGGCGCCGCGGCCGGCCCCATAAGCGGTGTAACCGCCAGTGACAGTGCGATCGCGGACCGCAAAAACAGGCGAGCCTTGCCGGTCATATTTCCTCCCCTGGATTATGAATTTGGGAGGAGCGCGGTTGCAACTCCTCCCAGGGCATTCTCAGAACTTCAGTTTGGCGCCGACGAACAGGCGCCGCCCCGCGACATCGTAGAGCGAGACGTCGGTATTCGCATCACCCACCAGCGTCGTGCCGAAGATCGGCGGAGACTTGTCGGTGATGTTGTTGATCCCGACGAACATCGAGAAGTTATCGGTGGCGTTGAAGCTGACCGTCGAGTCGAAATACCAGACCGGATCGACGTGCGACACGAAGTTCGTCGTGCCGGTATACTGATCGAGCGCCCCGATCATGCGGCCGACGACGCGCCATGATACCGGTCCGTTGCTGAACGTTCCTGCCACGTTCAACTTGAAGCTCGGCAAGATGAAGCCGCCGGTGCCCGACGAACAGCCGCCGCCGTAATAACCCGCGCAGTCCTGGGCATTGGTGCTCACAAGCGTCTTCTGCGTCTTGTTGAACAGCCAGCTCGCGACTCCCTGGAACGAGAAGTTCGTCGGGTTGCCACCGATGTCGAAGGGCAGGCTCGTCCGCCAGTCGATCTGCGCATCGATGCCCGACGTCTTCAGGTAACCGACGTTCAGGAACTGCGTGCCGATGAAGTTGATCTGCCCGCTGCTGTCGCGGACCACGGCCTGGCAGCTGGGGTTGGTCAGGTCGAGTGTGGCGAAGCAGTCGTTCAGCACCTGCGTGACGTTGGGCTGCACGATCGCGTCGTTCACCATTACGTTGAAGTAATCTACGGTCAGGTTGAGGTTGCGAATGAACGGCGGGGAGACGACCGCGCCGATCGTATAGGTATCCGACTTTTCGGATTTCAGATTGGGATTGCCGCCGCCGCGTTGGGTCAAACCAAGTGCGGACTGGGTGAAATTGGCGATATCGGCCTGTGCGATGCCTTGCGATACGCAAAATGCCAGTCGTGCGGCACTGCGTGTCTGGCTTTTGTCGCAGGGATCGGTGCCGCCGGTGAAGCCGGTCGACAGCGGCGCGTAGAGTTCGCCGACGTTCGGTGCACGGACCGCCCGGTTATAGGCGCCGCGGAACCTGATCCACGAGACCGGCGCATATTCGACGCCGCCCTTGTACGCCCAGACGCCGCCTGCCGACGAATAGTCGGAGTAGCGAACGGCCCCTTCGACCGACAGCGACGAGATGAAGGGAATGCCTTTCAGCAAGGGAACACGGATTTCGCCGAAGATTTCCTTCACGTTGAACGCCCCGTTGACGGCGACGGTCGATGCCGATCCATAGTCGCCGGCAAGGTCGAATGCGCTCGGTTCGCTCTGGTATTCGTCGCGGCGATATTCGACACCGATCGCTGTGGCCACGTCACCGGCGGGAAGGTGGAAGATCGATCCCGTAAGCGATGCGCCGGCGACGGTGCGTTCGAATATGTTGAAGCTGTTGCGCTGCGGCGTCAGCCAGGATTTGGCATTCGCGGGAAGCGATTGGACGCCGAACAGGTTGACGGGAACGCATCCGCTGACGCCCGAGCGGCAGACGATCTGTCCTGCGCCGTTAAGGACGGCATCCAGCGACTGCGACAGGCGTGCCGAGTTGACGGTGCCCAGGTTCCGCGTGTCTTCGCGGTTGCGCATATACTGGCCGAAAACTTCCCACTTGAAGCCCCCTATGCCGAGATCGCCGCGCAGGCCGCCCGTGATCTCGTAACCCGTGCGTTCGTAATAGGATTGACGTGTGCCAAACTCGTCGGTGCGTCGGCCTGAACCCACGACCGATGCGATGCCGGTGTTACCAGGATCGAATATAACCGCGTTGTTCGCGAAGAAATTCGCCACGGTCGTCGGCAGGATCGGATTGTTTCTGTAAGGGACGAGCAGGGTGGTCGTGAGCGGGTTAGTCGTCGATGGCGTCAGCGGCGTGAACGAGTCCGGCGCCAGGATGAACGCGTTCTTCGAATTGACGAAATAGGCTTCGGCGAACGCGGTGACGCTGTCGCTGATGTCGTAATGGCCGATCGCCGAAATATTGATACGGTCCAGCGGACGCTGCAGCAGGTTGAAACCGGCGTAGTTGTAGGAGTCTTCCGGCGAGCAATATTGCGCCGGCGCACCGTTTGCCAGGAAGCGGATGCTGGTTACGCTGGTGCAAGGCCCGGTCGCCGCCTGAACGCCGACAACCCGTGCGAGATTGGTCGCGCTAAGTGGAATGCGCGTGCCGGGAATATTGCCCGAGCCCGAGTAGACGAATGCCGTGTGCGCGGTGTTGTCGGCCAGCGGCGTCCGGCTGAAATCGCGGTCGGCCTGGGTGAACCCTTCCTGTTTGGTGTAGGAGAAGGATAGGGCGACGTTGCCGCGGTTGTCGGCGAGATTGGCGCCGAGTGTGGCGTCGTATTTCTGCGAGAAGCCGTCGCCGCGGTCGTTGATGCCGAAGTTCGTGGCCAGTTCGACGCCGTGGAAATTCTCTTTGAGGACGAAGTTGACCGCGCCAGCGATCGCGTCCGAACCATAGACAGCCGATGCACCGCCGGTGACTACGTCAACGCGCTGGACGAGCGCGTCGGGAATGCTTCCCAGGTCGACGCTGCCTGCGGAGTTCGCGGAAATGAAGCGGCGGCCGTTGACGATGGTCAGCGTGCGCGGCGCGCCCAGACCGCGAAGGTTAGCCGCAAGGACGCCTGATCCGCCGCCGTTATTGACGGACGTCGTGTTGCCTTGTCCAAGCTGCGGAAGCTGGTTGAGGGTCTTTTCGAGGGTCACGTTACCCGAAAGCTTGATGTTTTCCTCGCCGACGGACGTGACGGGACTGGGGGCGCTCAAATCCGTTCGCAACAGGCGCGATCCGGTCACGACGATGTCGTTACTCCCGTCGGCAGATGCTGCCATGTCTTCCGTGGTCGTCTGCGCGGCCACCGGCGAAATGCCCAGTATGACAGGCGCACCCAAAATGGTCGTGGCCAGCAGCAGGCGCCGCAGCAAGACGGATTGATGCGATTTGATGTTTAACGACATGATAGTCTCCCCAGTTCTTAAAGATGCCGCAGGGCATCTCTCACCTCAGTTTTCCTGCTTTTGAATGTTTTTATTATGTTATTCATCGAGTTAGACGTTCTGCCCAGAACAGTGCTTCCCCTCGTCACGCACCCGCCGAACAAAAGCTTGCAAGCACGCCACACCGGATGTTGCTTCGCATCGCGATCTACGCTTTGATGCGGGCACATACCGTATACTAAATACGATATACTCACGACGGGGAGTGTCAATGGTTCAAAAACGGAAATTGATGCGCGGGTTGGGAAGCGGCTTGATCCTCGCGATATTGGTGGGTCTGGCGGCTCCGTCGGATGCCAGTTCGGCCAAGCCGCAACCTGCAATCACGATCGTCGATACGACGGTGATCGATGGAACCGGCGCGCCGGCGCGCCCGCATATGACCGTGCGAGTCGCGAATGGGCGGATCGTCGACGTCGCACCTGCGAAAGGCGGGGCCGCGCGCGGCAAGGACGTCATCGACGGGCGCGGACGCTATCTGTTGCCCGGCTTCTTCGACAGCAATGCGCACCTGACCGTCTATGGCCAGCCGTCGCGGCGCGACACCTCCGCCAAATACGGCGACCGCAACGAGGAACTGGCCCTCGAGGTCGCGCAGCGCTCGCTCAAATACGGCGTCACCACTTTGATCGACAGCTATGGCGTACTGCCGCCATCGATCGTCGTGCGCGACCGGATCAACCGGGGTGAGGCTGTCGGCTCGCGGCTGCTGCTGGCGGGGAATATCCTCGGCTGGGGCGGCACGTTTTCGCTGACATTCTCGCTGACCAAGGAGTCCGACCTCTCCTATTTCCAGGAGAAGTGGAACGACCTGATGGCCCAGGACATGGGCGAAGAGATCATGGACATGACGCCGGACGAGCTTCGCGTCGCCACGAACAAATATCTCGATAAGGGCGTCGACGTCATCAAGTACGGCGGCACGAGCCACTTCATCCGCCCGTCGCTCATCGGCTTTTCGCCCGCGCAACAGACCGTGATCGTCGAGGAGGCGCACAAGCGTGGCGTCCCCGTGCAGACGCATGCGACCAGCCCCGAAGGGCTGCGGCTGGCGGTCGAAGCGGGGATCGACCTGATCCAGCATCCCGAACTCAATAGCCGCGACCTGCCCGATGCACTCGTCAAGCAGATCGTCGACCGCAAGACATTGTGCGGCATCCGCGCAAACATCTTCACGGGTGCCGCGCGCAAGCGGCATCTGGCCGCGCGGGCCGAGGCGGAGGCGAAGATCGCCAAGATGCCGCCGGTCACGACGAATGCCGAGAAGTGGCGCCGCTACGAAATGGTCAACGAGATGGACGATATCCAGTACCGCAACGCGCGCAAGCTGATTGCCGCCGGTTGCCGGGTGACGCCCGCGACGGACGTGTACCTCGGCGATGCTCCTGAGTTCCGCCGCACGCCCAAGACCGACGAAGCGGAACCCGGCATCGGTACGATCCGTGCGATCCAGGGACTGGTCGAACTCGGGATGACACCCATGCAGGCGATCGTCGCCGCGACCCAGAACGGTGCGGCATCCGCGGGCCGCAGCAAGGATCTTGGCACGATCGAGGCGGGCAAGATCGCCGACCTCGTGCTGCTGGACGCCGACCCGCTGGCCGACATCGGCAACATCGAAAAGGTGAATGCTGTGATCGCGCAGGGTCGTCTGGTCGACCGGGCGAAACTGCCGGAGACGCACCTTTTCGTGGTGCAGCCCTAACCGGCGGCGCGCCGGCGTGCCGTGATTACGGTGTCGATTTCGTCCGTCCGCGGATTGATGAAATCGAGGCGGACGCGATTGTCGTCTGTCCGGCTGACTGTTGCTGGGACGGAACTGTTCGTGAGGATCCATCCGGCGGGGAGGACGACGGCGTTGGCGGGCCGGCCGAACGAGCGGTGCCAGACGAGCTCGTCACCTGACAGTACGTAACGCGCCGTATCGGTATAGGTCTCCGCGATCCGCAGCCGCACGCTCTCGCCGGCCTTTACCGGTGGATATCGAAACAAGACGGCGACTGTGTTTGCATCCACGTCCTTCATGTCGGGTTCGGCTTGGCGGACGGCGTCGCCCTTGATCCACTCGACGGGCAACACCGCACCGGTGTCGAGATTGCGCGCCGATGGATTGGACACTGTGCTGCCAGCGCGCACGACATTGACGTAGGTGGAACTGCCCGGACGGCTTTCGGTATAGTCGTGCGTCAGGCTGAAGCTGTGCGTCTCCGGCGGGTTCAGGTAATAGATGATCTCGCGGTTCTGGTACGCGCGTTCGTCGAACTGCTTCACCATCGACGATGGCGCGTTCCCCCCGAAACCGGGCGCGGGGCGTGCATTGATGATCAACGGCGCGGGTGCCGCACTGTCGTTCCAGAAGGCGATCTTGATACGCCCATCGGCTTCCTGCAGCACCTGGGCCGGCGTGTTGAGCGATACCAGTTCATACCCTTTTGGCAGGACGACCGCGTTGCGCTTCACGCCCAATGACCGGTCGAACACGATCGTGTCGCCCTCGCTGTAATAGCTTTTGGCGTCCTCGTAAGTCTTGTCGATGAGCACCCGGCCTTCACCCCCATCCGTGGATACCGGTCGTGCAAGCTTTACGCGGATATAGTCCTGATCGGCATCGCCGCGTACGCCGCCAGCCTTGGCCGTGGCCGCATCGACCACGCCGAACTCGAGCGGTTTGCCCGTGGCCCGGTCGGTCACATGCTCGTCGGTTGCAATGCTGCCCTTGCGGATGGGATTGTAGTAAGCAATCGCGCCAGGCGTTACCGCGGTGATTTCATAGATGATCCGGAATTTATGGCTGCCGGGCGCTAGCAGTTCGTACCGCGTGTAGCCGTCAGCCTCACGATTTTGGGCAGCCGCCGATGTGGCGGACAATGCGATGATGAGCGGAACCAGTAACTTTGCTTCACGACCTGCCCGCGTCTTCATCTTGCCTCTCCCCATCATCTAGTTATCGTATACGATATCTAAAAAATGGCGAGAGGCGATAGACGATGATGAAACTGGCATGCGCGCTCGCACTGTCGATAGTGCCGGTCGCGGCCCACGCTGCGGGACCGGAGGACGCGAAGGCAGCGATCACGCAAGTCGTCGCCGACATGGAGGCCGCCTGGAACCGGGGCGACTTCCGGGGATATATGGCCGGCTTCGAAAACCCCGGCGTCGTCTTCGTATCGGGCGGGAAGAAACAGTCCGACTGGCAGGGGACGCTGGACCATTATGTCCGCGATTATGGCGGATCGCCTGAACGGCGCGGCACCGTGCACTTCTACGACCTGAAGATCGACGTGCTGGCGCCCGACGCGGCGATGCTGGTCGGTCACTACCATCTCGAACGGCCCGAGCATCCGCAGGAGGGGATCAATACCCGCCTGTTCCGCAAGATCGGCGGCCGCTGGGTCATCGCGATGAACCACGTCTCGTCCTACGAGGCGCACAGCTCCGCGAAGTGATGACCTAGCCTTCGGTCCGTGCGATCAGGTCGATCAGGTCGGCCTTCCAGTTGACCGCCCAGGTGTGGGTACTGTGCCCATGCGTATCGTCCGTCTCGGCGATCAGGCGAAACCGCGTGTTGGGCATGCGCTTCAACGCGTCCTGCGGAAAAGGCAGGTTGCGCGGGTTGATGAAATCGTCGGCCGAGTTGATCCAGGTCATCGGCACCTTGATCTTTTCCAGCTGCGGCCAGGGATTGTAGGTCCGCGAGGATTCATACTGATAGATCGTGTCGTTGGCGTCGCGCGACGCGATGTCGCGCGTGATGCGCTCCCGCACGAAGGCTTCCGCCGCACCGCGCGTCGGGTAGAGTTTCTGGTAGTTCAGGGGTGCAGCCCCGGCGACCGCCGAGAGCGTCGATGCGACGCGGATGCCCATGACCGGCTGCGATTTATATTCGCCGCCCATCCAGGCGGGATCGGCCTTGATCCCGTCGATCGCAGCCTGACGCCACATGCGGTTCAGCCCTGCGATTTCGACCGGCTGGCATGCCATCGGCATGATCGCCTTGGCATAATCCGGATACATCTCGCCCCAGACGAAGCCGTGCATGCAGCCCATGGATGTGCCCATGATGAGCCGGATCTTCTTGATGCCAAGCCCCTCGGTCAGCAGCCGGTGCTGCAGTTCAACCATGTCGTCATAGTCGTATTGCGGGAACTTCATTTTCAGACCGTCGGACGGCTTCGACGATGCACCATGGCCGACATTGTCGGGCAGGATGATCCAGTATTTCCTGATGTCGAGCGGCTGCCCGGGGCCGTAGAGTTCGTTCGCGAACTGCGGCTGCAGAAACTGCTTGCCGGTTCCGCCCGTGCCGTGAAGCACCATCACCGCATTGTCGATCTGCCCGTCGGCGCCACGATGCGGCTGGCCCAGCGTCGTGTAATGGATCCGCACCTGCGGCAACGTCTCTCCGGTGCGGAAACGGAAATTGGCGACGGTGAAGTCCGCTTCCTTGATCGGCCATTGCGTCGCGGCGGCTGGCGGAGCGGGTTGTGCGCTCGCGGCCACCGGTGCTGCGGCCTGAAGCATGAGCATCGCAAAAGCGGAAAGCGGCATGGGTGCGTCCTTTGGGTGGTGAGAGCGGTTGGTCGCGCGTCTGGCCGGGCAAATCAATCGCGCCCGAATTCTCCCTCGGTCAGGCGCCACAGGTTCAGCGGATTTCCATCGCGCAGTGCCTGGGGCAACAATCCTTCGGGCATGTCCTGGTAGCAGACCGGTCGCAGGAAGCGTTCGATGGCGAGCGAGCCGACCGAGGTCGTCCGCGGATCGGATGTGGCGGGGAAGGGGCCGCCATGAACCATCGCATGCGCGACTTCCACACCGGTCCCAAAACCGTTGACCAGCAGGCGACCGGCCTTTTGTTCCAGCAGGGGCAGCAGTTCGGCGGCCAGCGGATAATCTTCCGGTTCGAGATGAAGGGCTATCGTCAGTTGCCCTTCCAGTCCCTCGATCACGCTGCGCAGGGCCGCTACATCGGGGCAACGCACCATCAGGCTGGACGGGCCGAACACTTCGTCCTGCAGACGATGGTCGGCGAGGAATGCCGATGCGGTCGTTTCGAACAATCCGGCCTGCGCCTGGTTCGGACCCGTGGTCGCGGCGCCGTCCGCCACCGCGTCGACCTTGTCATGCGCAGCCAGTGCGTCGCGGCCGCCGCTGTAGGCACGATGGATGCCGGGTGTCAGCATCGTGGCGGCTGGAGCACCTGAAATTGCAACCTTCGCAGCATCGGTAAAGGGTGCGCGGTCGGTGCTTTCCAATGCGAGCAGCAAGCCCGGATTGGTGCAGAACTGACCGGCGCCCAGCGTCAGCGATGCGGCGAACCCCTTTGCGATGTCCGCGCCGCGCTTTGCGAGTGCATGCGGGAACAGGATCACCGGGTTGATGCTGCTCATTTCGGCATAAACGGGAATGGGTTGGAGACGTGTCGCCGCAACCTGCATAAGGGCAAGGCCGCCGCCGCGCGACCCGGTAAAGCCGACAGCCTGGATGGCGGGGTTCGCGACGAGCGCGCTGCCGATCTGGTTGCCGGGACCGAACAACAGGGCGAACGTGCCCTTGGGCATACCGCATGACTCAATGGCCGCAGCAATGGCGCTGCCGACCAGTTCCGACGTGCCGAGATGTGCCGAATGTCCCTTCACCACCACCGGGCACCCTGCCGCCAGCGCGGAAGCGGTGTCTCCACCTGCGACCGAGAATGCCAAGGGGAAGTTGCTCGCGCTGAACACCGCTACCGGGCCGACGCCGATCTTGCCGAGCCGCAGGTCGGGGCGCGGTGCGGGTTGCCGGTCGGGTATGGCGCGGTCGATCCGCGCACCGATGAAATCGCCGCTGCGTACAACGGCCGCGAACAGGCGCAGCTGGCCGACGGTGCGTCCGCGTTCCCCTTCCAGACGTGCACGGGGAAGGCCGGTTTCGGCCATGGCGCGCTCGATCAGAGTGTCGCCAAGGTCCAGGATGTTGGCGGCAATCGCCTCGAGGAATGCGGCGCGCTGTTCCAAGCCGGTGTTGCGAAAAACCGGGAAGGCAGCGGCCGCTTGCGAACAGGCTTCCTCGACATCGGCGGGGACTGCACTTCCGAATGCGGGTTCCAGCTTCGTGTCCGTAGCGGGGTTCGTCGCATAAAGCGCTTCGCCCGACCCGGTGCGGTGTTCGCCGCCGACAAAGAGTTTTCCAGCCAGCATGATTTCGAACCTCTAAGAATCGTATACCGTTGCCAATCCCTAATAGGAGGGCCGTTCGCGCCGTCAACGGCGGAACTGTCAAAATGTATTTTCAATGTTAAAAGAACATCATTTGAGCCTGTATCGTGCTATGTGAACGATGGATGCCCAGTTTGGATTGGTATCGTGCCGGTTTCAGATTTGTTCGGGGCGAAACCGAATCCTAATGTTAAAAAAATTAAATCAAAAACGAGGGGAGTTTGCGCGTGAGAGAGCGTCTGAAAACCGTCCGATACGGGACATCACGCCATTGGCGCAGCACAACTGCGGCCGGTGCCGTACTTGCAGGCCTGATGATTTCGCCTGCAGCATTCGCGCAGCAAACCGACAACGCACCGCAAGCGGCTGACACCGCCACCGAACGTGGCCAGATCGAGGATATCGTCGTCACCGCCCGCCGCCGCCAGGAAAGCGCGCAGCAGACCCCGGTGTCGATCAGCGCCATTTCCGACAGGCAGCTGTCCGAACTGAACATCGTCCGGATCGAGGGGATCACGCAACTCGCGCCCAGCCTTCGCGTGACGCAGGCAAGCGGCAGCGGCAATGCCCCGGCAGTTTTCATTCGCGGTATCGGTACCGTGTCGACGGCGCTCTACGTCGAACCGGCGGTCGGCGTTTATGTTGACGGCGTCTACACGCCGCGCCCGAGCGGCAACACGTTCGACTTGCCCGATGTCTCCAGCGTCGAAGTGCTTCGCGGTCCGCAGGGCACACTCTTCGGACGTAACACCACGGGCGGTGCGATCCTGCTGTCGACCCGCAATCCGACCGACGAGTTCGGCGGAAAGGTCAATTTCTCCTACGGCTCGCGCAACGAGGTGACCGGCTCCGGCATCCTTCAACTCGGCCGCATCGGCAATTCGCCGTTCGCGATCAAGTTGACGGCGCAAAGCCACAGTCGTGACGGCTGGGTCCAGACGCCTGGCTATTCGCCGTCGGCATGGGGCGGCGCACTCGACAGCTATGGCTTCGGTGCGGCGATCCGCGGCGAACTGGGCGATTTTACGATCGACCTTCGCGGCCGCTACAACAACATAACCTCGTATACTGGCTGGCAGGCGCTCGCCGGAACCGCGGTCGGCGTGGCCTATTTCACCAATGCTGCAAACGCCAGCGGCGTCTCGTTCCCGATCGGCGTCGGCCCGCGCGATTTCACTCGCCGTGACCCGCGCACGGACGGACGGTCGGAAGTGAAGACCAAGGGCGGTACGCTGACCCTCGAAAACAAGTTCAGCCCTGCGCTGTCGGTCAAGTCGATCACTTCGTACAATACGATCGACCAGAACCTGCGGGGGAACCTGGGTGGCGGCTACACGCTGGGTTCCGTTGCCAATCCGATCGTACCGGGCCAGCTCGAACCTGTTTCGGTTCACGTGACCCCGACGAACCCGGGTACGCAGCGCCAGTTCACGCAGGAACTGCAGTTCCTCGGCGATGTCGGTGACTTCAACTACCTCCTCGGGCTTTATTACTATGACGAGGACGTCAACGAGACGATCACGACGATCCTGAACTCGCCGCTGTCGGCGACCTCCGCGATCCGCCTCAACCGCAGCACGACCTATTCGATCGCGTCAAAGTCTTATGCTGGCTTCGGCCAGGTCGGCTGGAAACCATCGTTCGCGGACGGCAAGCTCGAAATCGTGGGTGGCGTTCGCTACACCAAGGACGACAAGGAGCTGAACTCCAACTCGGTGTCGACCACGACGACCACGACGACTCTGACGCAGTCGCGCAAGGACAGCTGGGACAATGTCGGCTGGCTGGGTTCGATCAGCTATCGCGTGACGCCCGACGTCCTGATCTATGCGCGTGCATCGTCGGCCTATCGTTCGGGCGGGTACAACGCCCCGACCGTCAACGTGCCGCCGTTCAATCCGGAAACCGCCGTCAGCTATGAAGCCGGTTTCAAGTCGGACTTGTTCGACCGTCACGTTCGCCTGAATGCGGCGGTGTACCAGACCGACTACGACAACCTGCAGGTCAACGGGTACAACATCACGACCAACACGAACCTGCTGACCAACGCCGGCAAGGCGCAGTTCCGCGGTTTCGAAGTGGAAGGGCAGATCGCGTTCGGCGGTTTCCGCATCGACGGGAACGTCGGCTACGTCGATCCGGTCTACAAGGAATACATCCTGGCCGTCGCAGGCGTTCCGACCAACGTCGCGGCGGATGCGAAGTTCGCGAACGTTCCGAAATGGACTTACCACATCGGCGGCCAGTATTCGTTCGAGACCGACGGTTTCGCCACGATGACGCTGCGCGCCGACTACACCGGAAAAAGTGACGCCTATAGCTACACCCTGATCGCGCAGGCGCCGAACACCGCGCAGGTCCCGTTCCTCGGTGAGGAAAAGAACCTGAGCGTGCGGGCGATGTGGGCGTTCAACCTGGGCAAGCGCAAACTGACGGCGCAGGTCTTTGGCGAGAACATCACCGATAACCGCTACCTGACCTTTGCTTCCGACTTTGGCGCCCTGATGACGGGTGTATACAACCGGCCGCGCTATTATGGTGTGGCACTTGGCCTCGATTTCTGACGGGGGCGGCGTTGCTGGGCGATCATTTTCGATTGTCCGGCAACGCAACCGCTCCAGAATCGAATAAGTGACGAACCCTGTTTTATTGCGCGACCTGATCGCGCTCGATGGACGTGTGGCGGTCGTAACCGGCGCGGCCTCCGGCATCGGCTTCGCGGTTGCCAGCCACCTGAACGATGCGGGTGCGCGAACGATTGTCGTCGATCTCAACGCCGAGGCCGTTGCGGAGGTGCCGCGGAAACTGCGGGGCAGTATCGCGGTCGCGGCGGATGTGTCCGACTGGGGCGGACTCGAGTCAGCGGTCAATGAAGCATTGGGCGATTTCGCGCCGGACATTCTCGTGAATGCAGCCGGCGTATTTCCGTCGGCGCCTTTTCTGGATTTCGACGAGGACCATTGGGACAGGCTGCTCGACATCAATCTCAAGGGTGTCGTACGCATGAGCCAGACCGTCGCTCGCCGGATGCGCGATGCGAAAAACGGTGGATCGATCATTCATATCGGTTCGGTCCAGGGACAGCGCCCTACCGCAGGCAAGGCCGCATATGCCGCGTCGAAGGCCGGGATCGAGGCATTGACCCGCGTGATGGCACGCGAACTCATGCCGTATGGAATTCGCGTCAACGCAGTGGCGCCGGGACCAGTGCTGACCGAAGCGGCCCGCGCTCGCATGGCGGAAATTCAGGCAAGCGGAGTGTCACCATCGGGCCGTGGAGCCGGTATTATCGGAAGCGCGGATGAAATTGCCCGGGTGGTTCATTTCCTTGCCAGCCCCGCCGCCTCCTACGTCAACGGCTCGGTTTGGGTCGTGGATGGCGGAAGCACACTCGAATAGCGCCTTCGAATTCGTGACGGGGCGTAATGATGCGCCGCCGGCACGGCAGGAATGCCGCAACGGGATGGGCCATTGCGCAGGTGTGATGTTAGCCTGCACACTGGGCCGAAAAAGATAGAGAGGATTGCAATCAAATGGCGTCGATTTCGGCCACCACGGATGATGTTTCGAGCAACTCCCTTGGCATGGACGTGCCGGGTTGGCGCCGGTCGCTGGTCATTCTGATCCTGCTGACTGGCGGCGTTAAGTCGACGTTGGCCTTCACGACGATCGTTCCCGGTCTTCAGATGATCGCGGCAGAATATGGCGGAAAGGATCCGATCCTCGGCGCACAGCGGCTGTTGCAGTTCGCGCCCTTCGGCATGGCATTGGCGGGGTTGGTGGCCGGCCTGTTCGTTCGCCCCAAGAACATCCGCGGCACGATGTTCATCGCACTCGGCATTTCATGCGTCGCGGGCTTGTTGCCGTTGGTCGTCCACAATTATTCCCTGTTGCTTGGAAGTCGTTTCGTGCTGGGCTTCAGCGCCGTCGTTGCCGACGTTGCGATGACGAGTGCCCTGGCAGCATATTTCACCGGCGCCCTTCGTGCGAAGCTGATCGGGTTTCGACAGGCGTTTTCCCACGTCGGTACGGTGCTGACCTTCGCCGTTTCTGGCTTCCTGATGCATTCCTATGGCTGGCGCGCGGCATCGCTCATGTTCATCGTACCGGGCATTCTGCTGGTGCTTGCCTTCATCGCGTTCGACCGGCCGATCAAGGATGATACAACGGTTTTCGTCGGCAGTTTTGGTGAAAAAACGAAGTCGTTTCTTTCCGAACTGCTGAACCTCATGCCGTTGCTGATCCTGTGCGCACTGATGGCGCTTGGGCACGCTATGCCGTCATACCAGATGCCTTTCCTGCTGCGCGAGAACGGGATCACCGACACCCGGCTCATCTCGTTCGTCCCGTCACTGAGTGCCGGTATCTCGATCCTGTCTGCTCTCATTTTCGGCTTCGTTTATGCGCGTGCGGGCTGGATAACGCTCGCCCTGGCGTCGACGGCGATGGGCATCGGCTTCATCGGTGTGGGCCTTACGACCAACTATTACGTCATCCTGAGTTTCATCGTGATCGAGGGCATCGGCGCCGGCTGGACCATGCCGTTCTTCCTGGCCCAGATTCTCGACCGTACGGTCGCCACGATGCGGCGTGTGGCAATCGGCTTGACCCTGAGCTTCATGTTCTTCGGACAATCGCTCAACGCCGATGTGACAAAGGCAATCCGCGATCAGGTTGGACTGCACATGGCATTTGTGGTGGTCGGCATTGCGCTGTTCGTGATCGCAGCGGCGATTGCGCTGTGGGCTAATACGCGCAAGCCCACTGCAGGCCGCGTATTCAAGCCCGATCCCGCCGCGTGATCCTTTCGAAAAACACGCGCGATCTGATGCCGCGAAAACATTGACGGCGCCGCATTCAAGATTGACCGCGTCTGTCAAAACGCTATCATATAAAAGATAGATAAGTAGGAGATCGAGAATGCCGTTGGGAAGTACGCAGCTGATTTCGGCGGACAGCCATTTCAACGAACCGGGCGACCTGTTTACGAAGCGGGTTCCTGAGAAGTTCAAGAGCCGCGCACCGCGGATGGAAAGCTTCCCCGAGGGCGACGGCTGGATTTTCGAGGGTCTCGATGGACCGCGCAACTTCGGCTGGAATGCCTGTGCCGGCCTCGAGCCAGAGCAGATGAAGGCGTGGATGCGCTTCGAAGACATGCGCAAGGGTGGCTGGGATCCGGCCGAGCGCGTCAAGGAGCAGGACCGTGACGGCGTCACCGCCGAGGTCATGTATCCGACCCCGTCGGTTCAGGCTGCGATTGCGCTGGTCGAGGACGAAGAATTCCACCTCGCCCTGGTTCGTGCCTACAACGACTGGGTTTCGGAATATGTGGCGTACGATCCCGCCCGCTTCTGCGGCCTGGTCTTCCTTCCCAACCGCGGCGGCGTGAAGGTTGCGGTCGACGAGATGAACCGGGTCCTGGGCCGTCCGGGCATGCGTGCGGTCATGGCGCAGGCCTATCCGACCGGCACGACGACCATGACCGACGAGCATGATTATCTGTGGGCGGCGATCCATGAGCGCGATGTCAGCTTCAACATCCACGTCGCACTCGGCATCTACAAGCCGAGCCCGCACAAGGCGAAGCTGCCGGGCTATGGCCGCTTTTTCGACGCGCCCAACCGCTGCATCGAGTTCATCTTCAACGGCGTGTTCGATCGCTACCCGAACCTGAAGGTCGCCTTTGCCGAAGTCGATTTCGGCTGGGTTCCCTATGTGAAGGAGCAGATCGACAACAATTATCAGCGGCTGGAAAAGGTCAACAAGTTCGGCCTGCAGCGCCTGCCGTCCGAATATATCGATGAGCATTTCTACTTCGGCTACATGACCGACAGTTTCGGCCTCAACAATCTGGACTCGATGAATCCGGACCGCGTGCTGTGGTCGACCGACTATCCGCACATCAGCGCCGATTATCCTTACAGCTGGCGCGTGATCCAGTCGTCGATGTCGGGTGTGCCGGCGCCGATCAAGGCGAAGATCCTGCACGGAAATGCGCAGAAGCTGTACCAATTTCCGGTTGCCGAAGCCAAGCGCGACGCCCAGCCGACATTGAAGGCGGCCGAGTAAGCGCCGACCGTATTGCTGCATGGCCGGGGTGATTGCCCAACGGGCAGCCATCCCGGCCAGTAGCATTTGAAGGATCACCATGTTCGACAAACGCATGTCGATTGCCGACATCGTCGCGGAACTGCGCGACGGAATGACCATCGCGATCGGGGGCTGGGCGACGCGGCGGAAACCGATGGCGCTGATACGTGCCATCGCGCGTTCCGACCTGAAAGACCTCACGGTGATCAGCTACGGCGGGCCGGACGTCGGCATGCTGGCTGCCAGCGGCAAGATCGGCAAGCTGATCTTCGCATTCGTCTCGCTGGATCACATTCCCATCGAACCGCATTTCAAGGCCGCGCGTCAGGCGGGCCTCGATGTGTGGGAAATGGACGAAGGGATGCTGCACTGGGGGCTGCGCGCGGCCGCCATGCGCCTGCCGTTCCTGCCGACGCGCGTCGGGATCGGCACGGCGGTTGCAGACGACCCGCAGTTTAAGACTGTGACCAGCCCCTATGCGGACGGTGAAACGCTGCTCGCGATGCCGGCGATCCGTCCGGACGTCGCATTGCTGCATGTCCACCGCGCCGACGAGAAGGGCAATGTGCTGACATTGTCGACCGACCCGTTCTTCGACGAACTGATGGCGCGTGCATCGGAACGGGCCTTCGTCACGACCGAGAAGCTCGTTGAAACGGCCGACCTCGGCCTGCCGGGCAACGCCCGCTATCACCTTGTCGAACGTCCGCTGATCACCGGTGTCGCCGAGGCGCCGTTCGGTGCGCATCCGACCAGTGCGGCGCCGGACTATCAGCTCGATCTGAGGCATCTGAAAACCTACGCCGCTGCGGAAGGCGAGGGGTGGTCTGCGTACCGGGAGCAGTTCGTCGACGTCGACGATGCGGCCTATCTGACCGCGGTCGGCGGTGCGGATGCGGTCCGCGCCATTCCAACGCCGGTTTATTGAGGAGGGCAGCGTGACCGACACTCCGACCCTCGCCGAATTGCTGATCGTCGCTTGTGCCGAGGTATGGCGCGACGATCCCGAATGGCTTGCGACCGGCATCACGCCGATCCCGCGGCTGGGCGCGAGCCTTGCCAAACTGACGTTCAACCCGCGCTTGATGATCACCGATGCGGAGAATTTGTTTCTCGAGGAACCCGCCCCGATCGGGCCGCGCGATGGATCGCCGGTCGCAGAAGGGTGGGCGCCCTATGCGCGCACGTTCGACAATCTTTGGGGCGGGCGCCGTCATGCGCTGGTGGCTCCTGTCCAGATCGACCGTTTCGGGCAGACCAATATCAGCGTGATCGGCGACCATGCGAAGCCGAAGGCGGCCCTGCTCGGTGCGCGCGGCTTCCCAGGCAACAGCGTCAGTCACCCGAACAGCTACTTCATTCCGCAGCATACGACGCGCAGCATGGTTGCGGGCGAAGTCGATCACGTCTGTTCGGCGGGCTATAATCCGGCACGTTGGGCGGACGGCCGCAAGCCGCTGGGGCTCGAACTGCGGCGGATCGTCACCAACCTGTGCGTGATGGATTTCGGCGGTCCGCATAACACGATCCGGCCGATCTCGCTGCATCCCGGCGTTTCGATTGCCGAGGTTCGCGACAACACCGGGTTCGATCTGGCCTGGACCGATCGGGCGCTTCCGGAAACGTCGTTGCCTACAGCAGAAGCACTGACGATCATTCGCCGGCTGGACCCGCACAACATCCGTGCGACCCTGCTGAAGGACAATCCGCCGGCGGTGCGTGCGGGGTAACGGTTTGCGATACCGATCGGGCAAGGATGTCGTGCTTGGAAAGCTATCGTTGCCTTCGCGGACGCGTATAAAGATCGAGACATAGACCGGATTGGGGCGAGCGATGACAGGCACCTCGGCGGAAACGCCCGAGATCATCTACGAGACGGATGAGCCCGTCCTTTACGATGTGCGCGACGGCGTCGCCTGGGTGACGATGAACCGCGTCCAGTTCAACAACGCCCAGAACAGCCAGATGACCTATGCGCTTGACGACGCGTTCCGGCGGGCAGTGGATGATCCTGCGGTCAAGGCGATCGTGCTGGCGGGGCAGGGGGCGTGCATCGCGGGCGGATTGATGCTGGCATGGGTGTGCGACCTGATCGTCGCATCGGACGACGCGTTCTTCCAGGATCCCGTCAGCAAGATGATGGGCATTCCGGGCGTCGAATATTTCGCACACGGTTTCGAACTGCCGCCGCGCGTCGCCAAGGAATTCCTGCTGCTCGGCGAGCGGATGAGCGCAGAGCGCGCCTATAGCTTCGGCATGGTCAACAAGGTGGTGCCGCGCGCCGAGCTAGAGGCAGCGACTGCGGAGATGGCGGCGAAGCTTGCTGCGCAGCAATCGCTGGGCATGTGGCTGACCAAGCAGGCGATCCACCAGGTCGAGGACCTGCGCGGCAAGCGCACAGCGATGGACTCAGTGTTTCACATGCACCATTTCGCGCATGCCCAGAACGACCTGACCACGGGTAATGCCCTTGGCGGCGTCACCGGCAAGAGTGCGGCCGCTGAAAACAAGCGTGCGGAGGATGGCAGCCGCTAGGTCATGTCCGATCCGCTTTCCACGCCCCTGACCCAGATGCTCGGTTGCCGCCTGCCGGTGATCCAGACGGCCATGGGCTGGATTGCCGAACCGCAGCTCGTTGCCGCGACATCGGAGGCAGGCGGGTTCGGTTTCCTCGGTGCGGCCGTTATGAAGCCGCAGGAGGCAGCGGCGAAGATCGCGGACCTGCGTACGCGCACGAAGAAGCCGTTCGGCGTCAACTTCCACATGTTTCAGCCCGGCGCGAACGAGATCGTCGAGGTGATCCTCGCCAACCGTGACCAGGTGCGCGCGGTGAGTTTCGGGCGTGGCCCCGATGCGCGCATGATTGGCCGTTTTCGTGATACCGGCATCCTCTGCGTGCCGACTGTCGGTGCCGTGAAGCATGCAAAGAAGATGGCGCAACTAGGCGTCGATATGGTCGTAGTGCAGGGCGGAGAAGGCGGCGGACACACTGGCTCGGTCGCCTCGACCATACTGCTGCCACAAGTCCTCGATGCCGTGGATATTCCGGTCGTGGCGGCTGGAGGTTTTGCCGATGGCCGCGGGCTTGCAGCGGCGCTTGCCTATGGCGCGGCGGGCATCGCGATGGGCACGCGGTTCCTGATGACCGCGGACAGCCCGGTCCCTGCTGCGGTCAAACAGCGTTACGTGTCGGCTGGTACCGACGATATCGTCGTCACGAGCAACATCGACGGCTTGCCGCAACGCATGATCCGCAACGCGGCTTTTGCGCGTTTCGGTAACGCGGGGGCGATTGGTTCGCTGTGGAGTGCGGCGCGGGCGGGGCTGGCGACGAAGCGTGAAACAGGCGCTTCCTGGGCTGAATTGCTGCGGATGGCGCAAGGCCTGCGCACGCATGGCGGGCTGAGCCTTTCGCAAGCGATACGCGCAGCGGCGGCGCCGCATCTGATCCAGCGGGCGGTTGTGGGTGGTGATGCCGAGGGCGGCCTGATGGCAACGGGGGAAGTGGCCGGGCGGCTCGAAACCTTGCCCACCGTCGCGGCGCTCCTCGCCGATATTGAGCAGGAGGCCCGCGCGCGCATCGCCGCACTCGTTCCGGAAGTCCGGCCCCGCAGGAAGGTCGCCTGATGCCCATCCGCACCGAGATCCGCGACCGCATCGCCGAGATCGTTTTCGGTCATCCGCCGGTGAATGCATTCGACAGCGAAACCTGGAACAGCCTGCCCGGCATCATTCATGCGGCCGGCAGCAATCCCGATGTCCATGTCGTGCTCATCCGGGCCGAAGGACGCGGCTTTTGCGGCGGTGTCGATATAAAGGAAATGCAGGCGCATCCCGAGCGGATCACGGCACTCAACCGCGGCAATTTCCTGACGTTCAAGGCCGTGCGCGATTGCGAAGTGCCGGTGGTGACGGCGGTCCACAAGTTCGTGATCGGCGGCGGCATCGGCATCTGCGGAGCGAGCGATACGATCATCGCGGCGGACGACGCCTATTTCTCGCTGCCCGAAATCGACCGCGGAGCGATGGGCGGCGCTTCGCACTTGTCGCGCATGTTGCCGCTGCACAAAGTGCGTGCCGCGTTCTTTACCGGCGGCAATATTCCCGCTGAAGAGGCGTATCGCCTGGGTGCAGTCGAGAAAGTCGTACCCGCCGATACGCTGCTGGAAGAAGCGCGAGCATTCGCCGGCATCATTGCGTCCAAATCGCGCAAGGCGCTCGTCCTCGCCAAGGAGGCACTCAACGGCCTCGAGCCGCGCGATGTCGATCGCGGCTATCGCTTCGAGCAGGGCTTCACCCTCGAAATGTACATGCACGAGGACAGCCAGAAGGCGCGAGATGCCTTTGTCGAAACCGGCAAGACGGCGAAATACTGATGGATCTCGCCTGTTCCCCTGCCGAACAAGCTTTCCGCGCCGAGGTACGCGCATGGCTTGAGGCTCATGTTCCTGCCGAACCGCTTCCGGATTTCGACTCTACACGCGAGGGGTTCGAGGCCCACCGCGAGTGGGAGCGTACATTGGCGAGCGGCAATTGGGGCATGGTCACCTGGCCCGTCGAATATGGCGGTCGCGGGCTGGACCTGATCCGCTGGCTGATCTTCGAAGAGGAATATTACCGCGCCGGCGCGCCACTGCGCGTCAACCAAAACGGCATTTTCCTGCTCGGACCGACCCTCATCGAATATGGCACGCCGGAGCAGAAGGCGCGCTTTCTGCCTCCGATGGCGGCGGGTGACGAGATATGGGCGCAGGCGTGGTCCGAGCCGACCGCGGGCAGCGACTTGGCCGGCGTGCGCGCAACAGTCACGCGCGACGGTGACGAATACGTCCTGTCCGGACACAAGATCTGGTCGTCGCGCGGCGTCCTTGCCGACTGGGCGTTCGGCCTGTTCCGTGCGCCGGGAAGCGAGCGGCACAAGGGCCTGTCGCTGATTCTGTTCCCGTTGAATGCGCCGGGCGTGACGGTGCAACCGATCAAGCGCTTGGACGGCAAACCGGTCTTCGCCGAAATCTTCCTCGACCAGGTGCGCGTGCCAGCCGCCAACCGGCTGGGCGACGAGGGCCAGGGCTGGGCAGTATGCATGTCGACAGCGGGCTTCGAACGCGGATTGATGCTGCGCAGTCCCGCCCGGTTTCAGGTCGCGGCGGCCAAGCTGGTCGACCTGTACCGCCGCCGTGCGGATCAGGTCGATCCGTCGGTCGCGACGGCGGTCATGCAGGCATGGATGGACGCCGACGCTTATGCGCTGTCGATCTACGCGACAGCGAGCCGGTTGATGGCGGGCGGTGCGATCGGGCCGGAAACGAGCACCAACAAGATCTTTTGGTCGGAACTCGACCTGGATCTCCACAAGACCGCGCTGTCGATGTTGGGCGCTGAGGCAGAACTGGCGGCGGATGCGCCCGACGGTTCGGCCGATCTCGACGACTGGCTCGACGGCTATGTCTTTTCGCTCGCCGGGCCGATCTATGCTGGGGCGAACGAAATTCAGCGCAACATCGTCGCCGAGCGAATGCTCGGCATGCCGAGAGCCTGATCATGGATTTTCGCCTTACCGACGAACAGGAAATGCTCGCCGAGACGGTCGATGCGCTGTTCCGTGAAACCTGCACCGGCGCACATCTTCGGCAATTGCTCGAAAGCGGATCCGCCGTCGACGAGGGGCGCTGGGACCAGATCGTGGGCATGGGCCTGACTGGCGTGATGGCTACCGATGCGCTGGGCGGCAGTGGCTTGGGGCAGGTCGAAATGGCGCTGATCGCCATCGCCAGCGGTTATTGGGCGCTGCCGGAACCTTTGGTCGAACAGGCGGGTGTCGTGATCCCGATGATTTGCGACCTCGATGAAGGGATGTGCGTTCGCTCGGTCGGGGGCGAGCGTGTAGCGATCGGCCATCCGGCTAACCCGTTCGTTGCCGATGCGGACAGTGCAGTTGCGCTGCTGCTCGCCGATGGGGATGCCATCCACCTCGTCCGGCGTCAGGACGTGACGCTGATCCGCCAGCAGAGCTTCGATCCGTTTCGCCGCTTGTTCCGGGTGGACTGGAAGCCTGTCGCCGACACGATAATCGCACAAGGGCGTGGTGTTGAAGACGCCTGGGCGGCGGCGCTGGATCGCGGCGCGCTTTTCGCGGCGGCGCAACTGCTTGGTATCGCGCAGCGCGCGATCGACATGGCCGCCGATTATTCGAAGGAACGCCAGCAGTTTGGCAAGCCGATCGGGTCCTTCCAGGCGATCAAGCACCATCTCGCCAACGCACAGGTAAAGGTCGAGTTCGCCCGCCCGGTCATTCTCGCTGCCGCTGCTGCGGCACCGTCCGATCTCGCGCGGACGCGGATCAGCCATGCGAAACTGGCTGCCGCCGCCGCCGCCGATGCTGCAACGCATGCTGCGGTCCAGGTCCACGGCGCGATGGGGTTCAGCTGGGAAGTTGATGTGCATTTCTTGCTCAAGCGCTCGCTGGCGATCGGACAGGCATGGGGGACGACGGCGTTTCATCGCGCGCGGATTGCCGACCATATCTTGTCGGCGCCGCTGGGCCCCGACAGGACGTTCGACGCATCGAGGCAGGAGCGCGTGCATGAGTCCGCTTGAGGTCGCCCGCTCGCTTCGTGCCGATCCGATCGATGCGGCCCGCTATCGTGCGGCCGGCCTGTGGAGCGACCTCACACTGTCGCAGCGTGTCGCGAAGCTGGCGGCGACAAAGCCCGAGCAGGATGCCTGGATCACGCCGGAAGGACGTATCGGTTGGGGAGCATATGATCGCGCCGCCGACCGGCTCGCGGCGCTGATCGTGGCAAAGGGATTGGCGCTTGGCGCGCGTATCGCGGTGCTGTTGCCCGATGGTCCCGCCGTGCACGTCGCGTTGCTGGCCGTCGAACGTGCCGGGATGATCGCGGTCGGCATCGGCGCGCGTGCGGGTCTGTCGGAAATCGCCCATCTGTTGAAGCGCACCGGTGCTGAACTGTTGATCTCGCACGCGCAGTTGCGCGACCGGACGATCGAGGCATTGGTCGAAGCGGTACAGGCCCAAGGCGCGCCGCTCATGGACTGGCTCGCTATCCCGGACCTGATTGCGGAACGGAACTGGAGCGCAGGTGAAGCGCCGGATCATGCGCCGTTTCCGAAACCCGATCCGGACGCCCTGTTCCTGATCAATTCGACCTCCGGCACGACGGGTATGCCGAAGTGCGTCATGCATACGCAAAACCGCTGGTTCTATTTCCACCAGCTGGCGGCGGATGCGGGACGATTTGGTCCGGACGAAATCTTCATGGGTGCCGTCCCTGCGCCGTTCGGGTTCGGGCTGTGGACAGCGCATTTCTCGCCGACGATCCTCGGCTGTCCGACAGTCGTGCTGCCGAAGTTCGATGCAGGCATCGCGCTCGACATGATCGAGCGGGAGCGGGTGACGGTGCTGTGCTGCGTCAGCACGCAGTTCATCATGCTGCTGAACGAGCAGGCCGAACGGCCCCGCGACCTGTCGTCGCTGCGATCGATGTTTACGGGCGGCGAAGCTGTGCCCTATCGGCGCGCCGCCGAGTTCGAGGAAGTGACGGGTGCCGC
>APMI01018975.1_pt1 | contig 24618 bp, 21 predicted proteins | sample 667938 | NCBI WGS metagenome assembly APMI01 (sample SAMN01084076, study PRJNA167559) | wastewater metagenome | biome: Wastewater | place: Denmark: Ejby Moelle, Odense | collected 2011-11-28
ACCTGTTGTTCTTTTGTCTGGGCAGTGAGCAGGCTGATATCCTGGTCTTTCTTTTCTGTTTCAAACTTTAATTGCAGGCTGGCAAGCTGGTTAATTTTTTTTTCATTAAAAATGGTATCGGTAATAGTTTTGTAAACCTGGTAGTGCCGGATGGCAGCTATATAATCGCCGGCGGCAGAATCTACCCTAAACAACAACTGGTGTACCTGGGGCAATTGATAACTTGAATTGACCGAAACTGATTTCAATGCCTGTGTTAAAAAAGGCCTTGCCTTGCTGAACTGGTTTACGGTTACATAAAAATTGCCGAGATAAAGCAGTGCTCCAGTACCGGCTGGCCGCCCTCCGGCTGTATTGGTTGCAAACCACTGCAGGTAATATTTTTCCGCAATGGCATACTTTTTCAACATCATATATAATTTACCCAAAAAATACGCATCGTCGCTGTTTGCATTTCCTCCATCCCGAAGCCTGTATGCTTCCGTATACTTTAAAAAAAAGTCGAGCCCCTCCCTTGGCTTTCCGGAATTAGCCAAACATTCTGCAATGGAGCCAACAAGGTTTTTTGCATAGAATGTATAATACTTGTGATTTACCAGCTCAACTGTTTTACTACGTTCAAGCGCTATCTTATAATTGGCAATGGCATTGTCGTACAGACCGAGTTCACGGTAAATATTTCCGAACCTAATGTAAAATAAATCCAGGTCCACTGTGTCCTTTGTAATCAGGGAAGATTTCAATGCGGCAATGGCATAACTCAATGCTTCTTCATAATTCCCCATAGATTTATAAACAGCCCCGGTCAGATCGTAAGCATAATGTAGTTTTTTATACCCTGCCGCTCTATAAATTTCAATTGCTTCAAGTAATTCTTTGAGCGAAGCTACCGGCTTTCCCAGCCTGAAACGGCAATCGGCCATACATTTCAGGAGGTATGCTTCGTTGATTTTATTACCTGCCCTGCGATATAAATCTCTTGACCTTGTAAAGTACTCCAGCCGTGTATCATCATTAAGACGGGTGGAGTAAATATCTGCCCTTTTGTACCAGATCAATGCTTCGAGGTTGATATTGCCAGTTTGCCTTGCTATGGTAATGGCTTCGTTAAAAAGTTTGGGAGCAGCAAGGCTGTCTGGTATATCATACCGGATGATTGCCTCCATGCAGAGACTCATGGCCTCACCATACTTAAACTGTAACCGCCTGCTTAATAACAATGCTTTGTTGATATAAACAGCAGCGGTATCGTAATCCTGTGTGATATAATATTCAATAAGGTTTAAATAAAGCTTTACCTGTGTTGTATCAGGCTTTGTTCTGGCAATAATCTTTAATAATGTATTTGCTGAATCTCTGTTTGGGGCACGGTACAATGGTTCTGTAAAGGCCCGGGTTGAAACACCCAAAAAAGCACAGGTCAATATGCAAAAAATGAATGACCGGAATAAATAGATGGGTGTATACAAATTCTCAATGTTTAAAATGAGCATGCAATAAAAAAACTCAATATTTTACTTAACTGATTTCGGTTGCCATTGTATTGGCCTGTTCTTTCCTCTATAAAAAATAAATACACATAGGTTTCAAAATCAATATATATGGCTCATCAGCAATAGCTTATAAAATTATTGCTAAACCCGGGCAATGCATTGGATGATTCAGCTATTTACTTGTATAAATTATCGATTTCAACAATGGCCAGGATTATTTTTAACATATGATACGCCAGCAGGTAACCTGCAGTTATACAGTACTTATCATTAAACAGCTATTACATTAAACTACTGTAATTTATACAAACTGTTGCCTGATTTATCAATTTCCCCGGGCTGGATCTGCCACTATTTTTGAACATCAGGAAAATACTAATTATTCATCCAACTTTAAAATTTAAACAATGAAAAAAAAATTATTCCCGGTGCTTATTTGCATATGCTGTTTTGGCTGTGCAGGAAAAAAAGCAGCAGAGAACAATGAGCAAGCCAATTCAGGTAAAAACGAAACCCCTGTAACAAATTATGCCGCAGACACAGCCATTGAATTACAGACAAAGGCCTTCTTAAAAGCATTGAATACCGGGGGTGGAAAACCACTTGAAACATTACCGGCCGGCGATGCCCGTAAAGTACTGGAAGGAGCCCAAACCTCAGTAAAAGTTGATATTTCCGGCGTTACTGTTTCGGAAAAGACTGTTAACCAAGACGGCACTACAGTAAAACTAACCATTGTAAGGCCTGCAGGAATGCTAGGGGCGCTTCCTGCCTTCATGTTCTTTCATGGTGGTGGTTGGGTACTGGGAGATTATCCAACGCATGAAAGACTCATCAGGGACCTTGTAGTGTATTCAGGCGCAGTGGCGGTGTATGTTGATTATAGTCGTTCACCCGAGGCGAAGTACCCGGTTGCTGTTAACCAGGCTTATGCCGCCACCAAATGGGTAGCCACACACGGCAGTGAAATAAATGTTGATGGCAAAAGACTGGCGGTAGCGGGCAACAGCGTAGGCGGCAATATGTCTGCGGTTGTTGCATTGATGGCGAAAGATAAAAAAGAACCGGCTTTAAAACTGCAGGTACTATTGTGGCCCGTTACCAATGCGGATTTTGATAATGCCTCTTATCATAAATATGCCGACGACAGGTTTCTTACCAGGAATCTGATGATCTGGTTCTGGGACAGTTATGCAACAAAGGAACAAAGGAATGAAATATACGCCTCTCCTTTAAAAGCCACCGTTGAACAGGTGAAAGACCTGCCTCCGGCATTGGTGCAAACTGCAGAAAATGATGTATTGCGTGACGAGGGTGAAGCGTATGCAAGAAAATTAAATGAAGCAGGTGTGCCTGTCACGCTGGTAAGATACCAGGGCATGATACATGATTATGGCTTATTGAACCCTTTAGCCGGAATACCCGCCGTTCAGTCTGCCCTAAGATATGCAGGAGCAGAATTAAAAAAAGCACTGCAAAATTAAGTTCGAATTAAAACAATGTTATAAAGGCAAGACAGCATCAATCGTTAAAAGGGAGCAGGCAACTGCTCCCTTTTTTGCAACTAACCGGAACAGTGAGTATTGCTTTTTTTAACTGGCGAATGAATTTAAAACACCAGGATAAGGAAGACATAAATCAATTAGTAACTGATTTTGATACTGGCCGGAGACAGCGTATCTTAAACAGATCGACTTATAAAAGAAGTACTTTTATACATTTTAAACCTGCGTCCTCTTCTTCTTCCTCTATTAATACCACACAGGCTGCATCCGGGTAAGACATTTCTTGTCCCAGTTCAATGTTTCGGCCTCTCCACCAATAGCATCTTTACAATATCAAACAGCAGATAACTGCTTTTATCTAAAGCCTTTGATGCAGCAATATTGCCACATCAAAACTTAAGTGAGAAAACGAAATATCGTTGTCGCATTATAAAGCAACGAAATAGCGTGACGAAATGCAGGATTGTATATAAAAAGGAATTGACTATCAATAAATTCCAATATGGCACTGCTATTGGTTTGCAAAGTGAACGAAACTGACAATCAAAGCAGGCATAATGACTGTAACAGCATTTTCCAAAACTAATCAATATAAAAACTCAGGTTATGCAAAGCAATTTCATTTTTAACAACCCTGGCAAAAAAAACAACACTCCGTTTTTTGAAATTCAATTGATGGAACACCTGACAGAGGGCCACCTTGAAAAAATGAGTACGATCCACAGCCAGCATCATTTTGAAATGATCTGGTTACAGGAAGGCAGCGGCATTCACACGCTTAATCAACACCGCCATCAGCTCATCAATAACAGCATGCACATGGCTGTTCCCGGGCAGCAACAACAACTGATCATAGATACAGGTTCAAAAGGGTATTTGATCTCATTTAACGAAGCGTTTCTGAATGGCTGCTACGAGGATTTCAATGGTATGCAGGAGATCAGTTTTTTCAGGAACATTTCCCAAAACGAACCAATACAGGTTAACCGGGACCTGGCTGCTGAAATACAGGACCTGGCATTAAAGCTCTACAAAGAAAACAACAGTTTATTCGCATCAAAAAATGAAATTGTAAGCAAGTACCTGAAGATATTCATCATTCATGTAAGGCGGCAATTTGAAGCGTGCAGGCAAACTGGTGGCACTAACAACAACAGTCTTTTCAACAATTTTATATGGCTGCTGGAAAATAATTATAAAGAAAAGAAAGCTGTTGCCGACTATGCATCAGAATTATCTGTAACGCCCAGCTATCTTAACCATGTGATCAAAAAAACATCGGGATACCCTGCCAGCTATCACATACAGCAACGCATTGTACTGGAAGCCAAAAGAAAGGTGCGGTACACCGGAGCAAGCATGAAAGAAGTAGCTTATTACCTGGGCTTCGATGACATCTCTCATTTCAGCAAATTCTTCAAGAGCTCTTCCGGTATGAATTTTACCACATTCAAAAACAGCAGCCCGGAACTGCGTGCATAAACGGGCTGCCGGCCCCCGCGATACTTTCCTGTTACAGCCAATCAATCATCAACATCTCTATTCAAATAACAATTAAAAAACAAAAAAATGAGTACACTAACTGTAAAAGACGGCACCCAGATCTACTATAAAGACTGGGGATCCGGTCAACCAATTTTCTTTCATCATGGCTGGCCCCTGTCGGGTGATGACTGGGATGCACAGATGATGTTTTTTGTAAATAAAGGATTCAGGGTAATTGCCCATGACCGCAGGGGTCATGGCAGGTCATCCCAGGCTTCGGAAGGGCATGACATGGATACGTACGCTGCAGATGTTGCAGAAATCACAAAAGCGCTCGACCTCAAAAATGCCATACATGTAGGACACTCTACCGGTGGCGGTGAAGCGATCCGTTATGCTGCAAAATACGGGCAGGGTCGTGTAGCCAAAGTGGTACTGATAAGCGCCGTTACCCCGGTAATGGCGCAATCGGCCAGTAACCCTGAAGGTATTCCAATGTCGGTATTTGATGAAATACGGCAAGGTACTGCCACACAGCGGGCACAGTATTTCTACGATTTTACGATTCCTTTTTTTGGATATAACCGGGAAGGCGCCAAAGTATCACAAGCAATCAGGGACAACTGGTGGCGGCAGGGTATGCAGGGAGGCATTAAAGCGCACTATGATTGTGTAAAAGTATTTTCAGAAACTGATTTTACTGAAGACCTGAAAAGTGTTGACCTGCCCGTACTTGTAATGCATGGTGAAGATGACCAGATCGTCCCGTTCGAACTCACTGCAGTAAAGGCGGTAAAACTATTGAAAAACGGAAAGCTTATCAGCTATCCTGGTTTCCCCCATGGTATGCCAACTACAGAAGCTGCCACCATTAATGCAGATCTGCTGGCGTTCATCAACTCCTGATTAAAACAGCTATAAATAAATGCAATAGTAAACCGCCGCTTCGGTATTTACCATGGCTGTTTACTATTGTGTTTAAAATCTGCATTTTATTAACCGACGGGCAAACCAATGTATAGCATTTACTGATATTTAATTAATAAAAAAACCGGGGTTAATAAAAGACTAACAGGCAGTATTACATCCGGGACGGCATCTCTATAAGAGTTGAAAAGTGAATAAACAGATTCATTTTTCAACTCTTGCAATTAGGGAAATAATAAGTAAACTGCAAAATATCCTTCCAGTAAAAACAATAGTGAAGTACTAAGCAATGCGTTGCGAATGTACATGACGGAATAACATTTTATGTCTTAAATTTACAGCATGTTCGACAGCATCAATAAACATGTACTAAAACACCTGGATCTTTCAGAAGCCGAAATTTCCCTTTTCAACTCCCTGCTTGAGTTTAAAAAAGTTCCGAAGAAAACGATCCTGCTGCATGAAGGAGATGTGTGCAATTTTGAGATCTATATCAACAAAGGTTGTATCCGTAACTATTATATTGATGAAAATGGGTTTGAAGTAATACTGCAGTTTGCCATTGAAGACTGGTGGGTAAGTGATATCGCCAGTTTCAACAATCATACTCCTTCAGATATGTTCATAGAAACGCTGGAAGACTGTGAACTACTGGTGCTGTCACCCCAAACAAAAGAGCAACTGCTAAAAGCCATTCCCAAACTGGAACGGATGTTTCGCCTGATGGTACAGAAAAACCTGGCTGTACTGCAAAAACGGTTTCTTAAAACCATCACCAATTCTGCAACCGAAAAATATCTTGACTTCATTGATCGTTACCCCACTATTCCCCAACGGGTTGCACAACACTATATCGCTTCCTACCTTGGTATCTCCGCAGAGTTTCTCAGCAAAGTGAGAACTAAATTATCGAAGAAGTAATTGAAAATTGATGATAAGTAATTGATAATTTTTTTAATTAAAAAGAGTTCTCTTTTTTGCGCTTACCCCTTCCCTGTTCTATACAGTAGAGGCACCTGTCAATTTCTCCTGCTGCAATATGCTGCAGGCATTTTCAGCTATAGATTATCAATTTTCAATTAATTCCGTTTCTTGTCCCGGTTCAATGTTTCACCCCCTCATCACCTGCACCTTTGCAATGTGAAATCGTATAACAGCATGGGCATTTCTGATTTTCCAATTTCACTTATCAATTTTCCATTAACCCCGTTTCTTGTCCCAGTTCAATGTTCTGCGGTTTGCAATGATTCAATTTTGTGTTATAAAAGCAATTAAAAATTATGAATATGGAAAGAAAAGACTTCATAAAAAAAGGATTGATGGGCACCGGCATGTTTGTGGCCAGCACAGCATTGGGCAATGTGATAACAAATGAAGTGGATGAATTAAAAGAACTGGAAGCAGTTGGTTTCAATCATATACCCAATACACAATCGGCCATTACTCCTGGCACGGTGCTTCACAAGGCTGAAACCCGTGGACATGCCAATCATGGCTGGCTCGACAGTCATCATACATTCAGCTTTGCCAACTACTATAACCCGGAACGGATGCATTTTGGCGTACTCCGTGTACTGAATGATGACCGGGTTGACCCCGGTATGGGCTTTGGCAGGCACCCGCATGACAATATGGAGATCATTTCCATTCCGCTGGAAGGCGACCTGGAGCACAAAGACAGCATGAATAACACAGCTGTAATCAAACATGGCGATATACAGGTAATGAGCGCAGGCACGGGCATCTTTCACAGTGAGTATAATAAGAACAATGACCGGCATGTGAAATTTTTACAGATATGGTTGTTCCCCAAAAGTAAAAATGTAACGCCGAGGTACGACCAGTTAACACTGAATATTGAAGACCGGCACAATAAACTACAGCAGGTATTATCACCCGATAAAGACGATGCGGGGGTTTGGATCAACCAGGATGCATGGTTTCATATCGGCCGGTTTGATAAAGGCATAACAACTGAATACACATTTAAAAAACCAGGTAATGGCGTGTATGCATTCGTGATCAAAGGTGATTTTAACATTGCAGGTACTGAACTGAATGAAAGAGATGGCATGGGGATATGGGATATCAACAACATTACACTGCATGCAAATTCAGCAGGTGCAGAAATATTGCTGATGGAAGTACCGATGATGGTATCCTGATATAAAATGTTGTATTTATCCATCAGTTACCACAAAAGGTACAACAGTAACAACAGCAAAAAAAGATAATATTACAAAACACTAAAACGAAATAAAATGTCGCAAAAAACCAAATGGGCTATTGACCCAACACACACAGAAATTGGCTTTAAAGTAAAGCATATGATGTTTACCAATGTTTCCGGTAAGCTGTTAAAATATGATGCTGTTGTAGAAACAGATGGCGATGATTTCACCAATGCAGTGATTGAATTCAATGCAGTTGTGGATTCAATTACAACAGGCAGCGCAGACCGTGATGCACATTTATTGAGTGCTGATTTTTTTGATGCAGCCCAGTTTCCCACACTCACTTTCAAAGCTGCTTCTTTAAGTAAACTGGATGAAGGTGATTTTGAATTGAAAGGAGATCTTACCATTCACGGTATAACCAGCCCGGTAAAACTTATTGCAGAATTCGGCGGTTTGATAAAAGATCCCTGGGGTAATATCAAGGCAGGCTTCAGCATCACCGGCAAAATAAACCGCAAAGATTTTGGGCTTACCTGGAATGCTGCCCTTGAAACCGGTGGCGTGCTCGTGAGTGAAGAAGTAAAGATCATTGCAGAAGTACAACTAATAAAACAATAAGAATGAACACGATAAAAAAAGCCAGCACAAAATACCCCGTGCTGGACATCATTAAGAACAGGTGGAGCCCCAGGAGTTTTTCTGATAAAGCGATCAGTGCTGACGACATGAATACGATCATTGAGGCGGCCAGCTGGAGCTTTAGTGCGATGAATGAACAGCCCTGGCGTTATGTTGTAGCACATAAGGGAACAGAACTCTTCAATGCCTTTATTGAATTGCTGAATGGCGGCAATAAACCCTGGAATAAAAATGCAGCAGCGTTGGTACTAAGCATCCAGACAACTACCTATACAAACAATGGCAATACAAATATCAATGCGCTGCATGATACCGGGGCTGCAAATATTTTGTTGACACTGCAGGCCAACAGCATGGGTATTTATACGCACCTGATGGAAGGCTTTTCAAAAACACATGCCAAAGAGTTGCTGCGGCTGGCAGAAGGAATGGAACCGGTAGTGATGATCGCAATGGGATATCCTGATGATGCAAATAAGCTGGAAGAGCCGTTCAAATCAAGAGAACTTTCACCAAGGTCAAGAAAAGGACTGGATGAAATACTATTGAATCCCCATTTACCTAAACATACTTTATGAAAACCCGGATACTCGTAATAGGAAGGCATGAAGAAATACTGCAAACCGTTCTGCGCCTGATCAACAGCAACGCAGACTGGGAAGCTAAAGGCACATTGCAGGATGCAGAAGCAATCAGCCTCTTTGATTCTTTTCATTTTGATATTGTACTGCTAAGCAGTGGCATCTCAGAAAACTGTGAGGAATCGCTCTGCAGTTATTTCCGCGATAAAAAACCTGCTATCATCATCATTCAGCATTATGGCGGTGGCAGTGGTTTACTGAGCAATGAAATACTGCAGGCATTACAACAGCAGGAAATTGCAAAAGAACTGGTTTGATATTAGTTGTCCTGGTTCAATGTTTTGGCCATTTGGATAACGGAAATTTGTATCATAAAAATCAAACAAAATGAACAACAGAATATTAGGTTTGCATCATATCACAGCGATAGCTGATAATGCAAAAAGAAACTATGAATTTTATACCCATGTACTGGGTTTAAGAATGGTAAAGAAGACAGTGAATTTTGATGACCCGGGTACCTACCATTTTTATTTTGGTGACGAAACAGGAACACCAGGATCCATACTCACTTTCTTTCCCTGGGAAGGCATTGGCAGAGGCCGCACAGGTGCAGGCATGGCAACAGAAATAGGATATTCCGTGCCGGCGGGAAGCCTTGATTTTTGGGTGGAACGTTTTAAACAGTTCAATGTAAAACAGGGCCCGGTTACTGAAAGCTTTGGCGAGCAATTGCTGCCTTTTGAAGACCCGGATGGTTTGAAAATAAACCTGGTCGTACCGCTCGGGGCTAACAACAGGAAGCCATGGGAAACGGCTGAAGTAACTGCAGCCAATGCTACCCGTGGATTCCACAATATTGTATTAACGCTGAACAATATCAAACCAACTGCTGATATATTGACCAGTGTGTTTGGTTACACTTTTTTAGCACAGGATGGTAACCGTTACCGTTATATAACTGATGCAACAGAAACCGCAGGCATCGTTGATTTGCTGGAAGCACCCGGCCTGGCAAGAGGAAACAATACAGCAGGCACCAACCACCATGTGGCATTCAGGGTAAAAGATGAAGCCGTTTTAATGGAATTCCGTGAAAAGATTTTGAAGAGAGGCTTGAACATCACTCAAAAGATCAACCGGGATTATTTCTTCTCTCTGTACTTCAGGGAACCAGGTGGTGTATTGTTTGAACTGGCTACCGAAAACCCTGGTTTTGCAACAGATGAAACTGTAAATGACTTAGGCAGCAGCCTCAAATTGCCCAAACAGTACGAAGGCTCCCGGGAAAAGATCGAAAGTGTATTACCGCAATTGAATTAAAACAACCATTATGCAACAGCAGGATATTATAACAGCAGGCAAAAAATTAAACGAAGCAACAAAAGCATTGGTGATGATCCATGGCCGTGGCGGCAGTGCGGAAGATATCTTATCATTGGCAACACATTTAGATGTAGAAGATTTCGCATTGCTGGCCCCGGAGGCAGCCAACAACAGTTGGTACCCTTACTCTTTTTTGGCAGCACCCGCCAATAACGAGCCTGGTTTAAGTAAAGCATTGGAATTACTGCAAACAACTGTTAACGGTATTGTAAGCAGCGGCATCCCTAAAGAGCATATTTACTTTTTAGGGTTTTCACAGGGTGCCTGTTTAACACTGGAGTTTGTAACCCGTAATGCAGCGAAATACGGAGGCATTGCTGCATTTACCGGCGGGCTGATCGGTGATAAAATCTACACCGAACATTACAAAGGTGATTTTGGGAACACACCGGTATTCATCGGCACCAGTGATCCTGATCCACATGTACCTGTTGAAAGGGTGAATGCTTCGGCAGCGATCCTTGAAAGCATGAACGCCGCCGTAACAAAAAAGATCTATACCAATATGGGGCATACCATCAGCCAGGATGAGATCAACCTGGTAAATGCACTCCTCTTTAAAAAAGAATCATGAAAAAGTATTTTCCTGTGACAAGAGTGTATAGTGATGCCAATGGCGACAGTCATTTTGAAGATGTGCAGATCCCTTTGATTGATGCCGGGCTTATCGGTAGTTTATCAACTGCTTCTCCTGTGAAAGAAATCATTTTCAGGGAAGTTGAACCTTCGTATGATTATGATTTTCACAATGCGCCGCAACGGCAATACATTGTTTTGCTGGATGGCGGTATTGAAATAGCAACTTCCCTGGGTGAAACCAGGCGATTCAACACAGGTGAAATTATACTGGTGGAAGATACCGGTGGTAAAGGGCATCGTACAAAGAACATTGTGCAGGCAAAAAGAAAATCGCTGTTTATAACACTTTAAACAAGCCGGTTACCTTCTCCAGGGAAAATGATCACTGGTTTAAATTGCTTTGCTTCTTCAAAATCCATAAGTGCATACGAAAGGATGATCACAATATCACCTTCAGCCCCTTTTCTTGCAGCAGGGCCATTTAAACATACTACACCACTGCCTCTTTTCCCTTTGATGATATAAGTTTCGAGGCGTTCGCCGTTGTTTACATTTACCACTTGTATCTTTTCATTCTCGATTAAATTGGCAGCCTCCATCAGGTCTTCATCCAGCGTAAGACTTCCAACATAATTAAGATTGGCTTCGGTTATTACAGCCCTGTGTATTTTTGATTTTAATATCTGTATTTGCATATTGTAAAATTAAGGATCTTGTAAAATGATTCCGTTACCCGCTATAAATCTCCATCTTTAGTCTTGTTTCCTCCAGGTCCAGTTCATGCTCAATTTTACGGAGGATCTCTTCGCTTGCATTTCCGCTCCGGTGCAATTTTTCCAGCGTTTCTCTTTCTACATTGATAAGGTCGATCTGCAATTGTGTAAACTGGTTAAACACATCTCCGGCAAGCGTTTGCCCCTTTCCGAAATAATTTGCCGGCAGGTCTGTTCGCTGCAGCCTGTTATACTTTACTTCATACTTGCTTTTTATGTTGTGCAGTAACTCATCCTGCACCAGCGAAAGATTACCTTCTATATGTGCAATGGTTTCACTTACAATCTGTGTGCGCAATTCATATTCCTCTGCTGCAATGGAATAGGGTTGTATTTTCATTTTCCTGATGATCCAGGGCAGGGTTAGCCCAAGCAAAACAAGTGTAGACAGGATCACACAAAAAGTAATATAGATGATCAAACTCCTGTGAGGGAAGACTGTACCATCAGGCAAGGCCAGGGGTAAAGCCAATGCCGCCGCCATCGATACCACGCCCCGCATTCCGGCCCATCCAAACACCACCAGGTTGCGTGCATCAAATATTTCCTTTTCCCTGATTCTTTTACTCAGCAGTCGGGGCAGCAACACTGCAGGAATGGTCCAGATAAATCGCACAATGATCACCACTGCACTGGTTACTATTCCGTACAACAACAACTCTTTTGCCGTATAGTCTGTACTAATGCCCTTCAACACATTTTGTAACTGCAGCCCGATCAAAATAAAAATAAGCCCGTTTAATATATACACAACAACCCCCCAAACTGCATAAGCCTGGATGCGGCTTTGGTGAGTAAGTATTTGTGCTGACCGAAAGGAAAGATATAAGCCGGTACTCACTACCGCCAATACCCCGGAGAAATGAAATTGTTCTGCCAGCAGGTAAGAGGCGAAGGGCGTAAGAAAGGTGAGCGTAACTTCCACTACGGGATCGGAAACAAATTTTTTATGCAGCAGGTACATGACATACCCAATGGAAAGGCCAATGGCGATCCCTGCAGCAGCAACGACCAGGAAATTAATGCCGGCTTTCCAGAAAACAAAATTACCGGCAGTGATTGCTGCCAACGCATACTTGTACGCTACAAGGCCGGAAGCATCATTTACCAGGCTCTCCCCTTCCAGTATCGTGATAATGCGGGGATGCAGACCAAGCCCTTTGGTAACAGCTGTGGCGGCAACAGCATCGGGCGGTGATACAATTGCACCAATTAAAAAAGCTACAGGCCAGTCGATACCGGGAATTAGCATGTGTGCGGTGATCGCTACCAGTAGCGTAGTAAATAAAACCAAACCAATGGCTGCGAGACCAATGGGCCGAACATTGGCTTTAAAATCGTGCCAGCTGGTATTCCATGCAGCTCCATATAAAAGCGGTGGCAGGAAAATAATGAATACAACCTCAGGGCTCAGCTCAACTACTGGTAAGCCGGGAATAATACTGATGCACACGCCGCATAACACCAGTGCAATCGGCACGGGAAACTTGTACTTATTGCTTAAAATACTTATAAAAGCAATCCCAAAAAGTAACAAAATAACGATGGTAACATTTTCCATATTGTAAATATAGATGTATGGATATACCAGGTGTATGCATTAATAAAGCTTTTTGATGTATAATCTAAAAGAAAGCGATTAGAAAGTAGTTACCATGTACGCCGTTTAAACCTGCTAAATAATCCTGCCAGGGATAGAAATAGTCCACATTTATTTCTCTGTGATCAACAACACCAGGTAGGTTCAATGTACAGGTTATGAATTCGATCGCAGTTCAATCATATAACGCTTGAATTCGTTCATTTCGCAAATATGCTGCAGCCTGACTTACAATATGGTTTGATTTTCATTAGATCCGGCAGAAGGGTTACAATTGCTTAAACCGAAAATTAAAAAGGGTTCCATTTTTCAATGAAACCCTTTCCTTTGTTAAGTGGGAGTTGACGGGGTCGAACCGCCGACCCTCTGCTTGTAAGGCAGATGCTCTAAACCAACTGAGCTAAACTCCCTTTCCCGTTTTGGGAGTGCAAATATAGGGCTTAAAGTTTTCAGACAAAATTTTTCTTGGAATTATTTTTTTTCTTTCTTCCCGTTTCGTTCCACAGATGCCTGTATTTAACAGCAACTATTGTATCTTTAGCCGTTTACACAACAACTTAACAAAGCATGAGCGAAGGCCGTAATATCAAACTGGATCCATCAAGACTGGAGGTAATGAAATACCTGGAGAAGGATATGGACAGCATTGTGGAAACCTACCTGAAGAATATTGACGACAACTGGCAGCCCGCCGACCTCCTGCCCGTAAGCAGCAACGAAAATTTTATTGCAGACATCAAAGAACTGCAGCAGGAATGTAAAGAATTACCCTACGATTATATGGTAGTGCTCATCGGCGACATCATTACCGAAGAAGCCCTGCCCAGTTATGAAAGCTGGCTGATGGATGTGGAAGGAATTGACAAATCGCACCGGGAAGGCTGGAGCCGCTGGATCCGTTTGTGGACGGCTGAAGAAAACCGCCATGGCGACCTGCTGAACAAATATGTTTATTTATCCGGCCGGGTGAACATGCGCCAGATGGAGATCAGTACGCAATACCTGCTGGCCGACGGAGTTGACAATGGGGCCAACCGTGATCCTTACCGCAATTTTGTATATACGTCTTTCCAGGAAATGGCCACCAACATTTCCCACCGCCGCACCGCTACACTGGCCAAGAATTATGGCAATGGACAGTTATCAAAAATTTGCGGCCTGATAGCATCTGATGAAATGCGCCATGCAAAAGCCTATAAAAGTTTTATCAGCAGCATATTTGAGGTAGATCCCAGCGAAATGATGCTGGCTTTTGAAGACATGATGCGTAAAAAAATCGTAATGCCGGCTCATTTTCTGCGGCAGGAAGGAGAAAAAATAGGCGCTGCCTTCTCTCATTTCAGTGATGCTGCGCAAAGACTGGGCGTATATACCACTGCAGACTATACAGACATTTTAGAATCCCTGGTGATAGAATGGAAGATTGCCGATATCAAGGGCCTGAGTGATGCGGCTGAAAAAGCCAGGGATTATTTAATGGCCCTGCCGGCAAGGTTTAGAAGAATATCCGACCGCACTGCCATCAAAGCGCCGCTTGAATATGAATTCAACTGGATCACGAGATAAGGCTTTTTCTTAAGGAATAAAGCCAATATGCGAAGACGCAAAGAATGATTCCAACAGGATCTATTCTTTGCGTCTTTGTTCTTTTATGTATGTTCCGTAAACTTATTTCGATTCCTTCACCAGTTTTCTCAATATCACCCATTGCTTCAAGGCATCCCTTGCATCCACTGCAGGATAACCCAGTACCTTAGCGCCATCCGGCCAGTCGTTGATAACACCTGAATTACCCCCTACCGAAACGCCATTGCCCAGGGTTACATGATCTGATATTCTGGCACCGCCACCGATCACGACTCCATCGCCGAGTGTTACAGAACCAGCGAGGCCACTGGCACCTGCCATGATACAGCTACGTCCCATTTTACTATTGTGCCCGATCTGTATCATATTGTCGATCTTACAACCATCTCCCACGATCGTAGCGCTGAACTTGCCCCTGTCAACACAACTGCTGGCGCCGATCTCCACGCCATTGCCAATTACAACGTTGCCAATATGCGGAATCTTCATCAATCCCCTGCCGTCCGGGGCTGGTCTAAAACCAAAGCCATCGGCACCGATGGTAACGTTTGAATGAAGGATGCAATGGCTTCCCACCACGCATCTTTCCCGGATCACGGTACCAGACCAAATAGCGGTATGAGCGCCGATGCTTACATTGTCAAAGATGGTTACATTGGGATATACGGTGCTGTTAGGCCCGATGGAAACGTCTTTGCCAATATAGGCGCCTGCCCCAATTTTAGTGCCGGCGCCGATAGAAGCACTGGCATGGATCACCGCAGTTGGATGAATGTCCGTTTCGAAAAAAACACCATCCGGCATGTACATTTCCAATACTTCGGCCATGGCTATATCAGCATCCTTTACTTTGATGATGGCTTTTCCTTCAGCCGGTTCTATCGCAATGTCTTCGTTCACAATGGCAGCACAGGCATTGCTGGCTTCCCAGGCCTTCACAAATTTTTTACTGCCCACAAATGTCAGCTGTGTATTACCAGCCCTGGCAATATCTTCCGGGCCGCTGATCACAAGCTGGCTGTTGCCTGATAATGTACCCTTCACTTTTTCACTGATCTCGACTATGCTGAAACTTTTCATATTGTAATTTTTATGGACTGTATAGGTAAGAAAATTTTATGATTTGGCAGCGTTTTTTTAACCGTTGAAGAATGCAGTTGCTGATGCAGTGACCAATTATTTATTTTAATCAAAAGGAAAATTAAAACAACGCCCTTACCGTGGCCCTGCCCACATGCACGGTTCTTGCTTCACCTGGTTTGCGGCCTTCATACTGAACACTCATTTCAATATTGCCTGATAAGCGCTTGGTGAATTCCAGATTCCACAGGTAATTTTTACCAGGCAGCAATCCGTCAAGCAAAATATACCCTACTGTTGAATTGGGTGAACCTCCATCTGCGTAGGTGAATTTGATATTGTTTACCGAAAATTTTGCATTGATACTGCTGCTGCTGAGTACACTGTATTTGGCTTCGGTATTCAGAATATTGCTCGTGGTTCGTTCTGAAAAACCGATCGTATTTTTTTTATCACTGTAGTTGTAACCCAATGTCACTCTCAGTTTCGTGCCCTTGATATAGCTCACCGAAGGTTCGATCCCCTGCTGGTCTATTTCATAATTGCGGTTGCTGAACTTAGGCGTATTCAGGTTGTTGATACCAGAACGAAATGCAATATTGGTAGTAATATTCCTGCTGATATTCCAGCGTAGCTTTAAAGAAAGATTGCGCTGCTTCCTGCTTTCTACCCCGTAGGTTAACAGGGATTTATTGTTGTTGAGCACATGTGTAATATCCATGCCCCACCTGGGATTCACCCGGTTAAAGAAAAAAGTATTGGAAAAAAAAGAACTCAGCGTGAGCAGGGAAGCATCATCCAGTGTTTTGGTAAAAGGATTGAATTCGAAATTGCCTGCAGCGATCGTTTTTTTATTGATCTGCAAAGAAGAAGCCGTACTCATTCTAGCAACGAATCTCTTGATACCGGTTGCAGTAGCAGCATTGATGATCAGTCTTGGGTTCAGTTCAAAACTGTAGTTGAACTGCACATAGTTGGCTTTTACGTACTGGTTAGTGGGCGTAAACACCCGTATGTATTTTCGTTGGTCCTGGAATAAAGCAATTTCAAATTCATTCAGTTCTGCAATGCCATTGCTGTTATAGTCGTTCCAGGTGTACTCGCCCTGCCCCGCCGGCACTTCCACGTAACTATATTCTCTTTTCTGCTCCTGCCCTGCCCCAACTTCATACAGTACATTCCCCGTTAAAAATCCCTTGAACTCATTCACGTAATACTCGGCCCTTCCCAATAAGGTTTCATCAGCTTTCTGCGCTGTCAGTGCCTGGTTGATCACCTGCAGCTTCCGGTAAGTAACATTTAGTTTTAATTGATTCTTTTCGCTCCTGAGCAGCTCAGTAAAAAAATTGATGTTGTTGCTGCGGTCTGCCTGCTGCAACTTTTTGGATACGGGGTAAAAATCACTTCTTGTGAAATAACTGATCCCCCATTTATTTGGTTTGGTATTATCGGATTTCACATAGGCCTGCCAGATATTGAATGCAAAGCTGTAAGGGGTTAGCGTATCATATACTTTGTTTAACTGCTCATTTCGTTCGCTCTGGTAACTGCCGCCAACCAGGATATTCTTAAAGCTTTTGATCTTTTTACTTACGTCAACCAATGGCCGCAGGTAATTGCCGCTTTGCTGCGATGTATTGATATTGCTGAAACTCACGGTACTGCTTACCCGCCATCCTTTTGTTTCTGTAGATAGTTCCAGCAGGTGCCGGAAGCCGTTAAAACTGTCGCTCCGGTTGTAATTCACAATGTCGTACCGAAGTTTATTCCCGGCCTTATCTGTGACCCCAAGACCCGCATTCAGCAATCGTTCATCTGCAGCCGTTGTAATAAATGGCAGGCTCCAGTCACGGTTAAACTCTACATCCCGCAATCTTTCCAGTGGTTTGAAGGTTTTTTGTACATATTCAATGCCTGCATTGGCCTGCAGTTGCAGTGGTTTGTGAAAAATGGATATGGGCGTGCCATCTTTTATAAATTGCAACTTAGCGGCGGCGCCATTGTCGTTATTTTTTCCTTTGGATGAAAACAGGTTGATATCGTATTTACTGGCGGCAAATTCTGCTTTCATTTTGGTGTGCGGATTAAACGCATATTCTGCTGCGATGGTAGCCACCTGTAATTTCTTGGGTGACACCAGCAGGATAACGGGTTGCCAGTCGCCAAGCTTATTGTTGTTCGCATCCGGCGCTACCCATTTGAACACACGTCCATTGGCCCCGTTCTGCAACTGGATATAATTACCCTTACCCGGACCGAGGTATGAAAAAGAAACATTGTAGAGCACATTGGCATTGGTACTGTCGTACACAAAAATAGAATCATGAATGGTATTGAAAACGGTATCTACTTTTTTGTATAAGATCTTGCCTGTGGCGAAAGTGTCCACCACGCCACCCGGGTAAAAAGCAGTGTCGATCCCATCTCCTACGCCAGACAAAAATTGTTTTTGTTTATCATCCAGTGATTGGTTGATGGAAGAACTTTTGGCATCCTGGTTACTAAAAACACCAATACTCAGCAGTAACCGGTTCTTAAAATTCACTTCATTGTTGATATAGATATTGCTGTTAAGATAGTTCCTGTCTGCATATTCAAATTCAACCTGTATCCTTTTATCCTTGGTTACCATTCGTTTTGGCGTAAACGTTAGTTCTGCCGTATTGTAATTGATCACATAATCCTGGTCTTCTCCCCGCTGCAGCAATTCGCCATCCATAAAAACTTTCTCCGTACCGGCCAGGATGGTAAAGAACAATTCATTGTTGGCGCCCTGTAAACGGTAAGGTCCCTGGTTACCTTCTACCGGTGTCAAGTAATTTCGGTTGAATTTTCCCTTGGCCACAGAACCGCTTACCAGCAACGAATTATTGATCCCTTTTGCAATGGTATGGTCAATGCTGAAAGAGGCGCCCTGAAGGCGTTTGTAAAAATTGAGGAAATAGTTTTTACTCTGCCGTATGTCGATATCGCCAAAACTTACCTGCCAGCGTTTCTTTCTTACCTGTAAAAAGATCCTGTCAAAGTCACGGAGATCCTGCGTATTCCCATCCGGTTGTATAGGAATATTGTTATCCGTCACAGCAGCCGTGAGTTCAAGACTGTCGCCGATAAAACCATTCAACTGGAGGTTCATGCTCGAACTGAGTACGGCATCCTGGGCGTTGCCGAATGAAATGCCCCGGCCAAAACTACCGTTGTAGTTCACATTTCCAAAGTCGAAAATGGCATTGGCCTGTTTGGTGGTCGGTTTGTATTTGAATGCTTTTTCGAGCAGGAAATTATTGCGGATACTGTCATAATTAAAATGCTGTGATACTGCATTCAGCTTATAAGGAAAAACGCGGTAACTGATCTGCACACTGTCAGCCGGCGGTTTTTTGATCCACGTTAACAGGGCGTTCACGGCGTCGATGCTGTACTGATCGGTAGTTACATTCTTTATAATAACAGAATTGGGTAGAATACTAAGACTGTCTATCCTTACCTGGCTATTCTGGGTACTGATGGTCTTAGAACGAAGGTTACTTAAGGAAGCCACAAGGTTTTGGGCAAGGGATTCCTGCGCAATACATACACTCAGCAGCAACAAAAATATCCTTGTCAATTTCAATGGAGGAGTTTGTAATAGAATGGATAAAGTTAGTATTTATTGTGTTAGACCCTGTAAACAAACACTGTGCTGCACAATGGTCCTTGGCAAGAGCAATTATCATATTTTTACAGTATGATCAAACCTTAAAACCGTGTTACGATATATCCTCTTTGCTGTAGGCTCTTTCTGCTGCTTTGCAGCCGCTGCACAAAAAAGAAAACTGCAATTTGAAACCTCCGCTAAAATAATCCTGCCAAACAATGATACGCTGTATGGCAGTACCATCATAGATACCAGTTACACAAAAGAGAATTTTAGAGGAAGCAATATTGGGCAGGAGTTTATGTTCCGGCAGGCGGGCCAGGGCAGTGGTAAATTGTACTACCCAAAACAGCTGAACGGTTTCCAGGTAAAACTGGCTGACAGCACCTGGGCAGCGTTCATTTCTTCACAAACCCTTCCTGATTTTGTTGGAGAGAATTTCTATGTAAAAGTGTTCCTGTTGAAAATGCTGGAAGGAAAGATGAGTGTGTATTATTATTTCTACATTTATCCAACCAGAAAGGAATCTTTTTTTGATGAAAAACGGCTCACGAAAATCCTGTACAAAAAAGGATCACCTAAAATATTCCACACGGAGATCCACGATTCATGGCCCACCAGGCTGGTAGCCTTTGTAAGTGATTGCCCGGAATTGGCAGATAAATTAAAGGCGGTCAAGTGCAGGGACTGGAGTTATTTGCAGATCGCTGCGTATTACAATGAGCACTGCCAATAAAAAACCTTCCGTTAAAGGAAGGTTTTGGTAGTATGTTGGTTTTGGTAATCCCTTATTCTTCTGACGTGAGTGAAGCAGAAAGATATTCCCTGTTGAGCCGTGCGATATTGGCAACAGAAATACCCTTTGGACATTCGGCTTCGCAGGCATAGGTATTGGTACAGTTTCCAAACCCTTCCTTGTCCATTTGCGCCACCATATTCATTACCCTTGTTTTTCTTTCAGGATCTCCCTGTGGCAGCAATGCCAGCTGCGAAACTTTTGCACTCACAAACAACATGGCGCTTCCGTTTACACAAGTGGCCACGCAGGCGCCACAACCGATACAGGCAGCAGCATAAAATGCATCATCCGCTTTTTTCTTTTCGATGGGGATGGCATTGGCATCTACCGCATTGCCCGTGTTTACAGATATATAACCGCCCGCCTGTATGATGCGGTCAAAGGCAGAACGATCTACGATCAGATCTTTCAATACCGGGAAAGCCTTGCTGCGCCATGGTTCTACCACAATGGTATCACCATCTTTAAATGCCCTCATGTGCAACTGGCAGGTAGTGTTATTACTCCATGGACCATGAGCCTCCCCGTTGATATGCATACTGCAGGCACCACAAATACCTTCACGGCAATCATGATCAAATGCGATCGGATCTTTTCCTTCGGTGATGAGTTGCTCATTCAATACGTCGATCATTTCCAGGAAGGACATTTCGGAGGAAACATCTTTCACCGTATAATTTTCAAAACTACCTTCGGTTTTTGCATTTTTTTGACGCCATACTTTAAGGGTCAAATTCATTTTATAATGTTCCATATTTTATGGTTGTATTGTTCTATTGTTTGATTGTTGTTTGGAGTTCAATAATACAAAGAGGAATTATTTGATCCAAAATTCCATTTGAATTTCATGGCTTTATTGTTACATTGATAAATTGTTATTTGAAGTTCAAATACGCCTGGATTCCTTAACATCTTAAACTTTTGCATCCCATAAATGTAGTTTAAACTAAATAAGCCCAACAAAATAACAATCAAACAATTTAGCAATTTCTTAAACAGTCAATTTCTCGTTTGTATACTTAATTAAACTATTAATTGCTTTTGGCAACTTATCCAGTTCATTAAAAATAGCCCTGTATTCGGCTTCGGTAATTAAGTTCCTTATCCTTGCCTTTTCATTCCAGTCAAAACTTTCTTTTAAAGAGCCATTACTATACCGGTAAAATTTTATTTTGTCCTTTTTAAAATACCGGCCAAACCCCTCTGCTATATTTGCAGATATTGAATCTATAGAATCAACAAATTGTGCGCCGATGGTTTTCCTTGCAAAGTGATCCCATTTTAAAACCACTTCCCAAACATAGTTACTGAGATGGAATGAAATTTTATATGCCTCTATATCGTTCAGCTTTAAAAATTTCTTTTCGCCGGTCATCATCTCTAATTTAAAATAAAAGACCTCTAAACCTTGTACAACTCAACAATTCAACCATGCAACAATAAATCCATTATTTATACGACCGCTGCGTAGGCTTCACGATCTCGAAATTCAGTTCTTCCTTATTGAGTTCCCATGCACTCTCTCCTTTGTATTCCCAGGCTGCCACGTAACTGAAGTTTTCATCATCACGCTTTGCTTCACCATCTTCTGTTTGTGATTCTTCACGGAAATGACCGCCGCAACTTTCTTTCCGGTTCAGCGCATCAATACACATCAGCTCGCCCAGCTCAATAAAATCAGCCACACGGCCGGCCTTATCCAGTTCAGGGTTCATGCTGTTTATTTCACCCGGTATTCTAACGTCACTCCAGAATTCTTTTTTCAGCGCCTGTATGGCTGCAATGGCTTCTCTCAAACCCTGTTCGTTCCGGGCCATGCCGCATTTATCCCACATGATCAAACCAAGCCTTTTGTGAAAACTTTCTACGGTTTGCTTACCCTTAATGTTCATCAGTGTATTGATCCGGTCGCTCACTTCTTTTTCGGTTGCTTCAAATGCAGGATGACTGGTTGGAATAGAGGGCGTGCGAATTTCATCTGCCAGGTAATTGCCCAATGTATAAGGAATTACAAAGTAGCCATCAGCAAGGCCCTGCATCAATGCAGATGCACCTAACCTGTTGGCACCATGATCACTAAAATTGGCTTCACCCAATGCGTACAATCCTTTTACTGTTGTTTGCAATTCATAATCTACCCAAAGACCGCCCATGGTGTAATGCACCGCAGGATAGATCCTCATCGGCATTTCATACGGATTTTCGCCAGTGATCTTTTCATACATTTCAAACAGGTTACCATATTTCTCCTTCACCACATCTTTGCCCAGTGCAATCACTTCTGCTTCGGAAACATCTGTTCTGCCCTGCTTGCCCACTTCGATCTTTCCATAACGTTTAATGGCATCTGCAAAATCAAGATACACGGCCAGTTTGGTAGTACCAACGCCGTATCCCTCATCACATCTTTCTTTAGCAGCTCTTGAGGCTACGTCTCTCGGCACCAGGTTACCAAATGCAGGATATCTTCTTTCCAGGTAATAATCTCTTTCTTCTTCCGGTATATCAACCGCTTTGCGGTTATCGTCTTTCTTTTTGGGTACCCAGATCCTTCCGTCATTTCGCAAACTTTCACTCATCAACGTAAGCTTGCTTTGATAGTCGCCGCTTACAGGAATACAGGTGGGATGGATCTGTGTGAAACAGGGATTGCCAAAGAAGGCGCCTTTTTTATGTGCCTTCCATGCTGCAGTTACATTGCTGCCCATGGCATTGGTGCTTAAATAGAATACGTTACCATACCCGCCGGTACATAACAGTACCGCATGCCCGAAATGGCGTTGTAATTCGCCTGTCACCAGGTCTCTTGCAATAATGCCTCTTGCCTTGCCATCGATCATTACTACATCCAGCATTTCGTGGCGGCTGTATTGCGTTACGGTACCTAGTGCCACCTGTCTTTCCAATGCGCTGTACGCACCTAACAGTAACTGCTGACCTGTTTGGCCGGCAGCATAAAAAGTACGCTGTACCTGTGTACCGCCAAAGCTCCTGTTGCTTAATAAACCGCCATATTCCCTGGCGAAAGGAACCCCCTGTGCCACACACTGGTCGATGATGGCCGCACTAACTTCCGCCAAACGATGAACATTTCCTTCTCTTGCACGGTAATCGCCACCTTTTACGGTATCATAAAACAAACGGAAAACAGAGTCTCCGTCGTTCTGGTAATTCTTTGCTGCATTGATACCTCCCTGCGCTGCAATACTATGGGCCCGGCGTGGACTATCCTGGAAACAAAATGTTTTTACTTTATATCCCATTTCGCCTAAAGCCGCGGCCGCAGAAGCTCCTGCCAAACCTGTTCCCACCACAATTACTTCCAGTTTGCGTTTATTGGCCGGGTTCACCAGCTTTACGTGGCCCTTATAATCTGACCACTTTTCATTCATTTCACCAGCAGGTATTTTTGAATCTAAAGCCATAGTATTTTGATTGTATGGTTAATTTTTTTTGAAAGTACCGGAATAACCGATCAACAGTATAAATTGTTTAATCAATCCAGTTTAAAAAGAATGCAAGCGGCATCAACGCAAATAAAATGCAGATGATAACAGTGTACACGGTACCGGCAGTTTTAATGATCGGCGTATATCTTTTGTGATTAATGCCCAATGATTGAAAGGCACTCTGAAAACCATGTAACAAATGCCAGAAGAGGGATATAACGCCTGCAAGGTAAATAACCACGATCCACCATTTGGCGAACTCTTCCTTCATTTCGTAATACAAATTGTGTTCGGCATCTCCACCGCCGTATAAGGCAATTTTGGTGCTTACAAAAAACTTTGAAATATGAACGATCAGGAAGAACAATATTAATGTACCAAGCAGTCCCATACTGCGGCTGTACCATTTGCTGTTTTTGTTGTTATCAGTAACAGTATAACCCACCGGCCTGGCTGCCCTGTTTTGCTTCCATAACATCAACCCCTGGATAATGTGGAGGAACAACCCTGCAAAGAGGCCGAGCTCCATGATGCGTAGTACCCAGTTATGACTCATGAAATGAGCGGCGGTATTGAATGTTTCGCCACCATCATTAACAAAAATGCATGCGTTAACCCCTGCATGCACCACCAAAAAAACTATTAAAAAAAGGCCTGTAAGCCCCATTAGTAATTTTTTCCCGATAGACGAAGTAAAGAGCGATTTCCAGGTCATAATGAAGGAGTTGGTTTTAACAGATGCGCAAAAGTACGTAAGGAATGTTAAAAATTATTTTTTGATGAATTTTTTATAAACTGATTTATCTCAGTTGAATCAACATCCAGTTGTCTACCTGCTGAAAAACTACATCGGGTTTTAAAGTGCGCCACTGCGGGAAATCCATCAGCGCCACATAGTTGGTGAGCCGGGATCGTTTAAAA
>APMI01006747.1_pt1 | contig 24591 bp, 22 predicted proteins | sample 667938 | NCBI WGS metagenome assembly APMI01 (sample SAMN01084076, study PRJNA167559) | wastewater metagenome | biome: Wastewater | place: Denmark: Ejby Moelle, Odense | collected 2011-11-28
GCCCGCCGTTCCTGGCGGATTGGCCAAAAGCAGGATGTCGATGTGTATTTCTTCGGACATCGCGCCACGGCACAGATGACGTGCCTTGAACTGATGGCCAAGAAGATCGCTGTATCGCAATCCACCTCGGGCGATATGCCGGAGTCGGGGCTGGATATTCTGAATCAGAACGACGACTCGATCGAGGTTGCGCTGGCCAAGAAATTGGTGGCGTAACACCGGTCTTAATTTCAACCACCCTTGCGGGGAACTCCCGCAAGGGGTTCTCCGCGCTCTTTTGGAGAATTCCATGAAAGCCGTATCCATTTTAAGCATGCGTATCAAGCGTGGTTCACCCCATATTTGGGTTGAGTCGATCGCCACTCGGCGGGCCGGATTCGAGCCTGGCGTGAGGTTTTCAGTCGAGATGCATGGCAGCGGCGTATTGCTGCGCGTAGATGATGACGGTGACCGTCTCGTTTCCCGCAAGATTCGCGGGGCGAGCATCATGCCGGTGATCGATATCAACTCGCAAAGCGATCTTGCACCGCTTAGTGGTCATGAGTCTGCCCGGGTTGTGTTCGGTGACCGTCGCATCTTCATCTCGCCATTGGCGAGCGAGCTGCGTCGGCGCCGTCGACTGGTTCGGCTGCAGGAACATCTGGCGGATGGTTATCTCGAGACATCGAGCATCGCAACCGGTGGCGGTATCTTGTCTCATGCGCTACATGCCGGGTTTCAGGATGCCGGGCTTTATGCCGAGTCACGGATGTGCAACGAGATCCGGAGCGATCTGGCTGAACATGCCATGGTGCACAACGATGCATTTGGTGATCAAACCATCATGGCCAACTTGCCACTTCAGGAGCTGGCGTTCGATGATGAGGTTCTCCGGCGCTTGCCGGAAGTCGATATCGTCGATCTCGGCCTGCCTTGTAGCGGTGCTTCACAAGCTGGCCGTACTCGGAACAAGATTGCCTTGCCCGAGCACCATTCGGCCGTTGGCCATCTTATCGCTCCAGCCATCGCACTTTTGGCCAAGCTGAATCCAGTGGCTTGCGTTATGGAAAACGTCACTGCCTATGCGGGCAGCGCGTCGGCGGCGATTCTCCGAGGCTATCTTGGCGACATGGGTTATGAGGTCCATGAGCGGGAACTGCTTGGAACGGAATGGGGTGAACTGGAAGCTCGAAGGCGTTGGTATCTGGTTGCTGTCACCAAAGGCATCCAGTTCGATTTCGACAAGCTGCAGCCCGGGCAATACCCCGAGCGGCGGTTGTCTGATGTGATGGAGCAGATCCCCCTGGATGATTCGTCCTGGAGCGCTATGCAATATCTCAAAGACAAGGAAGTGCGGGACGTTGAGGCTGGGAAGGGTTTTCGGATGCAGATCTATGATGGTAGCGAGCGGAGTATCGCCACGCTAACCAAAGGGATCGCCAAACGCCGGTCAACCGATCCGTTCTTCAGGCATCCGCAGGATCCGAATCTGCTTAGGTTGCCTACCGTTCGGGAGCATTCGCGCCTGAAAGGGGTGCCAGAGCATTTGGTGGCGGGCTTGTGCCAAACCACCGGTCACGAGTTGCTCGGCCAGAGCATTGTCTATCGTCCAGTTCGCGAGATAGCCAGGCTGATTGGCGAAGCACTGCTAGCTTTTCGGCAGAGCTCCATTGTGCCTAGTGGGCAGAAGTTTGCCTGTGCCGCATAAGTTTCGATAGGTCGATGGCCTTTATTCCCCCTCTTCGGAGGGGGTTTTTTCGAGGGTGGCGTGCCACCTTGGAAAAAACCAGCAAGCTAATGGCCGTTTATATTGTGTAATGGGGTAGCGATTGACGTCTGCCCACTGACAGCAGCTTGGTCGAAGCGGCCGTTGGGGGCACATGATACAAACGACAGCAGCCCAACCTTTTGCTGCAGGATTCAAGTTGGCCCGATCCTTTCGATTGGATCCTGACTCTGGCCACAATCACATTAAACCTGCCCGCCCACGCCTTTAAACTTTTCGACAAAAGCAGCGACTTTCTGGAACACGCTTTGCTTTTTTGTCAGGTACTGCGGATTCAACGGGCTCATCTTTGGCAAAACAGCATTGAGTTCAGTCCCATTGTCACTGGCAAATTCCCGTTTTAGACAGGTAGTGATGTAACGCTTGGCCACCTCAGCATTCAGGCTCTCGTCGCTGATCAGCTCTTGTGCCTCGCGCTGCTGTTCCGCTTGAGCGAACGTAAAGAAGGCGTCAATCACGCTGGCCTTATCGCCAATCTGGTCCAGGTCGGTTTGATTAATAAAATCGACCAGCAGGCTTTCTTTTGCGCGGTTGCCCAGGCTGGCACGAATCACCCGGCGCACGTCTTCGACCAACGCGGCTTTGTCCTTAACGGTTCTATTGTGCTCAAAGATCAATTCCAGAATGTAGTCTAGGTTGATTTCCTGCGACTTCAGCAGGTCGACCTCAAAGACCACGTCATCCCAGTCAATGGTGGATTTCTCCTTCTCGGCCGAGGATTTTTCCCGGCGAAGCCAATCGCGAACGTCGTTATAGGTTGAACGGTAATCTTGGATTTTTCGTTCTGCCGGTATCTTGATCGCTTGAAGCGCAGCCAAGTCTTCATCGCTCAAATAACGCTTGGCCTTGAACGCTTCAACTGCCGCCGGGTCGTTCATATCAATGCCTTGCAAAGCCTTCAGGCTGGCGAATTCATCAAAGTTCTGCAGCACGTTCTCAACGCGCAAATAGTCGCCAAACAGCTTCACAAAGGCTTTTTTGTCGGACTCCTTTTCAATTGCTGCGGGGTCAGGAAAACGCTGTTCCAACTCCCTCACCACGTCCACAAAGCCACGCCGCGCTTCACCGGTAAGCACATCGGTAAAGCCTTCCATATATTCCTTATAACTCTTCTCCAGCACCACGTTCCTGGTGTTCTTGTCACCGAACAAGGTGATGGCGTCGATGGTCGCCTGCTCCAGATCGCGGAAAGTGACGATATTGCCGAAGGTCTTGGTGGCGTCAAAAATGCGGTTGGTGCGCGAGTAGGCCTGCATCAGACCGTGGTAGCGCAGGTTCTTATCGACGAACAAGGTGTTCAGGGTCGGCGCATCGAAGCCGGTCAGGAACATGCCGACGACGATCAGCAGGTCGATTTCCTTGGCTTTCACCTGCTTGGCCAGATCGCGGTAATAGTTCTGGAAGCCGTTGCTATCCACGCTGAAATTGGTCTTGAAAAGCGCGTTGTAATCGGCGATGGCGGCGCTCAGGAACTCCTTGGCGCTGCTGCTCAAGGCTGAAACTTCAAAACTCTCATCCTGAATGTCGCCCACTGCATCCTGCTCCTCGTTGGCGGCAAACGAGAAGATGGTGGCCACTTTCAGTGGCTTGTCGCTCTTCTTTTGCAAATCCTTGAAGGACTCGTAGTAGAGCTTGGCGGCATCCACGCTGCTCACGGCAAACATGGCGTTGAAACCTTTGGCACCTGCTTGCAGGCGGTGGGTTTTTTGCCGGAAATTATTCAGGATGTATTGGGTGATTTCGCGGATACGGTCGGTGTGCAACAAGGCCTGCTTGTTTTCCGCTGCACTGAGTTTTTTCTCGTCCTGCTCGCTTTCAACGGCCTTGAACTGTGGGCGCACATCGTTGTAGTCGACCTTGAACTTCAATACCTTTTCATCGCGGATGGCGTCGGTGATTACATAGGCATGTAACTCTCGACCAAATACACTTGCCGTGTCTTCCGCGCCCAGCGCATTCTTTCCTGCAAAGATCGGCGTGCCGGTAAAGCCAAACTGATAGAACTTCTTGAACCGCTTCTTCAGGTTTTTCTGCGCTTCGCCAAACTGGCTGCGGTGACACTCGTCGAAAATGAACACCACCTGTTTGCCGTAGATGGGCAGGTCGCCTTCGCTCTTCATCAGGTTGTTGAGCTTCTGGATGGTGGTGACGATGATCTTGTTGTCGTCCTTGTCCAGGTTGCGTTTGAGGCCGGCCGTGCTGTCCGAACCATTGACGCTGTCCGGCGAAAAACGCTGGTATTCCTTCATGGTCTGGTAATCCAGATCCTTGCGGTCGACCACGAAAAACACCTTGTCGATGAAATCCAGTTCGGTGGCCAAACGCGCTGCCTTGAAGCTGGTCAGGGTCTTGCCTGAGCCGGTGGTGTGCCAGATGTAGCCGCCGCTTTCCGTGTTGCTCCAGTTTTTCGCCTGCCAGGCGCAGTTGATCTTCCACAGGATGCGCTCGGTGGCGGCAATCTGGTAGGGGCGCATGACCAGCAGCGTGTTGCTGACATCGAATACCGAATAATGAAGCAGCACATTGAGCAGGGTCTTTTTCTGGAAAAAGGTGGCGGTAAAGTCCTTCAGGTCCTTGATCAGACTGTTATCCGCCTTCGCCCAGTTCATGGTGAAGTCGAAGCTGTTCTTGTTGCGCTGGGTGGTGTTGGCGAAATAACGGCTATCCGTGCCGTTGGAGATCACAAACAGCTGCAAATACTTGAACAGGGAATACTCGCTGTTGAAGCTCTCCTTGCTGTAGCGGTGCACCTGGTTAAAGGCTTCACGGATCGCCACGCCGCGCTTTTTCAGCTCCACCTGCATCAGCGGCAGGCCATTGACCAACACGGTCACATCGTAGCGGTTGGCGTGGCTGCCCTTTTGCTCAAACTGCCTGATGACCTGCACCTTGTTGCGGGCAATGTTCTTTTTATCCAGCAGGTAGATGTTCTGGATATGCCCATCATCAAAGACGAAGTCGTGCACGTAGTCGTCGTGAATTTTGCGGGTTTTCTCGACGATGCCGTCGCTGGGCTTGTCCAGCCAGGTTTCCACAAAACGCAGCCACTCGCCGTCGGAAAACTGCATGGTGTTCAGCACCTGCAAGGCTTCTCGCACATTGGCCAGCAGCTTCTCCGGCGTGTTCAGGTCGGGCACATAGTCGTAGCCCTGATTCTGCAAATCCTGAATGAATTCCCGCTCCAAATCGTATTCGCTTTGGTAGCTTTCATTCCCCTGCCATTCCTTGACGTATTTATCCAGAACGATGAAGTTGTTCGATTCGGCAATGGTCTTGTAGTCGCTCATTCCTCAGCGCCTTTCTTTTGCAGCAGCTTTTTCACTTCGCGGTCAAAATCGGATTCGATACGTTGCTGCTTGTTGAACTTTTCATATTCGGCAATGGCTTTCAACTCAGCCTGCTTTCGGCTGACTGACCCGAACCCTTCCAGAATCTGGTATTCATTGAAGGAGAGAAACTTGTTCACGCTTTCGGCAAAGCTCTCCATCGTGAAGGTATTGCGCCGCTCGATGATGCCCTCGATGTAATCAAAAAAAGCGGAAACAGTCCGCTCAAGTTTCCTGATTTCTTCTTCGCTCAAGTAATTTTTCGCCACCAGCGAATCGGATTTCAAGACCCGGCCATCCGGTGCATTCTTGTACGTGCTCATGCCCATCAGGGGTTTGCTGGCATCGGCCTTCAGGGAAATGATTTCGGCTGCCGTGTAGCCGGTGATCGCAAAATGAAACTTGTCCTGCACATGGGCGTAAAACAGGCGGGTGGTTTCAGACTTCGGGTCGTAATCGATACTGCACTCGGCAAAAATATCCGTAATCTGCTGATAAATCCGCCGCTCGCTGGCGCGGATCGAGCGCACCCGCTCCAGTAATTCGCGGAAATAATCCTTGCCAAAGTAACGACCATTTTTCAGGCGCTCATCATCCATGGCAAAGCCCTTGATGATGTACTCCTTGATCAAGGCAGTTGCCCAGATACGGAATTGCGTCGCCTGCGCCGAATTTACCCGGTAACCCACCGAGATCACCGCATCCAGGTTGTAATACTTGACCTGCTGGGTCTGGGTGAGGCCAGCCACGGCGCCGTGCTCAGTGGTTGTTTCCAAAATGGAAATAACCACTTTTTCATCCAGCTCACCACTGTCAAAAATATTTTTCAGATGCTTGGATATGGCCGGAACGCCAACACCAAACAGTTCAGCCATGCGTTTCTGGGTTAGCCAGATGTTCTCATTGCTGAGCAGCACTTCTACTTTGACCATGCCGTTGGGCGCGGTATAGAGCAGGAATTCAGTCGTTTGATCGCGCAATGTGAGGTTGTGCTTGGACATGGTTTTCCCCTTATGTATCGGCAGCAATGCGTTTCATCTAGCCAACGCTTGAACCAAAGCGATACATCTCGTTGATCTGCCGAACCAGATACGTCAAAACACGCTTGTCGTCTTCGCTGAGGTCAGCCACTTCTTCGCCTGCGTGCTTTGAATGGCTGGAGATGTTGATGATTCGGGCCTCGTACGGGTTGATTTTCCCGTCATCAGTCTTCGGCAACAAATCGCCCCACTTCTTATAGCCAAGGAAGGTTGAGGTCTTTTCCAGGATGTTCCTCAGGAAGTTGAAGTGGTACTTGCTGATCTGGCCGCTCTCGATAGCCTTTTCCAGCTCCGACTTCAGATAGAGATGGTATGAAAATGGTGAGTCATTGGCCTGATGGATCAGCTGATAGCTGCCATCTTCCAGCTTTGCCATCCGATGCTTTTCGAAATTCTTCTTTTTGTAGCTACCATCGTCACTGTTCAGCTCGTTGAACAACACGTTATAAAAGAGCGGATTGTGAGTAGTAATGACGAATCTGACATCAGACACACTGAATTTGATTAGCTGGGCCAGATCTACTGCCAACTGAATCAAATGGTTTTCATCCAGTGAACTAACCGGATCGTCGATGAACACATATTTCAGTTGGTCAAAATCACTGGTTTCACGATCAGCGGGCTCTGGAACATTCAGAACCTCAATCACCTGTTCGAGCAGCGTGTAGAAAATACTCCAGATGAAATTGCTTTCTTCGCCTTTGGAGATTTTCAGATTGCCAGAGTGCTCATCATCGCCGCGCTCCAGCGAGAAAGTCACCTCCGAAAACGCTTCAACCGTGATCTCTTTATCGTCCTCGCCTTTGGCTTTGTATTCTTCGTTGAATCGAGGCGTGAGCTTGTCGTTGGCGTAACGCTGAAAGTTCGTGATGATGTTCTGGTCTTGCCCCTGATCCTTCAATACCCAGTCGGTAAACGAGTTGGGCTGGATTTTCAGCTTGTGCTCGGTATCCTGCACCTGATCGTTATCCCAGTAAAACAAATCTTCGGTTAAGGCGTTGTAATACAGTATCTTGTTACGCGATAACTCGGCTTGATCGGCTTCTTCATCGTCCTCGGCCTTGGGCGCAATCAGCTGCTCGAATTCCCGCGACAGGCGCGTCTTGCCTGTGCCGTTAAACGCATAAATCAACTGCACCTTTTTTTGGGCATCCTTTAGCTGCTGGGCAATTTCGGTTAGCGTCTTGCCCATGTTATGCCTCTACCTTTTCCAGCTTTTTGAAATTGAACAGCATATCGCGGTAATGCTCGTATTGCTTCTGGCGCAAGGCAATTTCGCGGGGTAAGCCTTCGGTGATGGAGTTGGTCAGCGCGTCGAATTTGTCGAGGATGGCGACGATGTCGGCTTGCTCGGCGAGCGATTTTTCAGTGTCGTTCGGGTAGGGAATTGGAATTTTTATTTTTGAAATCCCGTCGATTAATAATCTATTAAGTTTCCCGCGAGACACATGCTTTGCCTTCTGATCGATGAATGCGGCTGTTTGCATTACATAGGATATGAATTTCGGATTCATTGAATGGCGAAAAGCGTAGCTGTCATCGTGGATAGCGACTTTCTCATCTCCAATCCATGCCACAGCCTTACCAACCTCTTCAACCGTTTCACCAACGCCCGCCATTACAACATCACCCGGTTCCGCATAACGAAGTGATCCAGCCATCTCGCTTCTCACCTGAGAGAACGCACGAGTCGCGAAAGCGCCGTATCGCGTGTATATCTCACCGTAGTGGATAACGCTGATGCCATCTTCCACATAATCGGCTTTGGTAAAGCGTTTCCCGCGAATGAATTCGCCAATCTCCCCCAAGGCTTTCCACTCTACTTCGCCTTCTTTAAAACTCAACAACAGGTCGCGATAATAGTTGTATTGTTTTTTCCGGGCTGTAAGCTCCGCTGTAAGCTCCGCTGTAAGCTCCGCTGTAAGCTCCGTGAAATTGTCCAAAATACGGACAATTTCAGCTTGGATTTCAAGCGATTTTTTGGGGTTTTTCGGGCAGGGAATGGGGATTTTGAACTTATCAGTATCTGGAGTTGCAATCTGTGGCATTTGCATCTTGCTACCAAGATTCTGGAAATAAGGTTCTTTAAATTTTAGGAAGTAGTAAGCATACTTAATATTTATATCGCCTTTTTTTGAATGATATGACCACATTTCATTCTTATGAGAAAACGGTTTTTCATAATACTCGAATCCAATAAATCCGCGAGATTTGACGATAATAGATGCTTCCCTATTTACATCTTTCGCGGGTATATCATCAAAATCGACAAACGCAACAGTCCTGCCGCCCGCAAAGACTTTTAATGGCGCCCCATCTTTGTGTAACTCTTTCATCTGGCCAGCGGTAATCTTTGTGCCTTTGGTACGAACAAGCACTTTGCCCAAAGGTTTCCACTCCACCTCAACGCCATCAAGCAGCTTGCCCATAAAGTCCATGCTGCTCATGCCTCCGGCCCCTCACCTTCAATCTCCGCGACGATGGCATCAATCTCCGACCGCAGCAGGTCGATTCTGGCAACGGTAGTCTTCACCTCGGCATTAAGCTTGGAAATATCCACCACTTCGCGATTATCCACTGCCTTGACGTAGCTGCTGACCGACAGGTTGTAATCGTTGGCCGTGATGGCTTCAAAGCTCTCCGATTTGGCGAAGTGCGCGACATCGGCCTTGCTGTCGAAGACCTGCATGATCTCTTCGATGTGCTGGTCGGATAGCTCGTTGTTATTGGTTTTTTTATCGAACAAGCCGCTGGCATCGATGAACTGGGTGTTGGTATCGGTTTTGTGCTTGGACAGCACCAGAATATTGACGGCGATGGTGGTGCCGAAGAACAGGTTGGGCGCCAGCGAAATCACCGTTTCAACGTAGTTGTTATCGACCAGGTATTGGCGGATTTTCTGCTCGGCACCGCCCCGGTAGAAGATGCCGGGGAAGCAGACGATGGCGGCGCGGCCCTTGGCGGAGAGGTAGCTCAGCGCGTGCAGTACGAAGGCGAAGTCGGCCTTGGACTTGGGCGCCAGCACGCCGGCCGGGGCAAAGCGGTCGTCGTTGATCAGCGTGGGGTCGTCGCTGCCTATCCATTTCACCGAATAGGGCGGGTTGGAGACGATGGCGTCGAAGGGTTTGTCATCGCCAAAATGCGGTTCGATCAGGGTGTTGCCGAGCTGGATGTTGAACTTGTCGTAGTTGACGTTGTGCAAGAACATGTTCATCCGCGCCAGGTTGTAGGTCGTGTGGTTGATTTCCTGCCCGAAAAAGCCGTCTTCGATGATGTGGGCGTCAAAGTGCTTTTTGGCTTGCAGCAGCAGCGAGCCGGAGCCGCAGGCCGGGTCGTAGATTTTGTTGACGCTGGTTTGCTTGTGCATGGCAAGCATCGCAATCAGCTTGGAGACATGCTGCGGGGTAAAGAACTCGCCGCCGGACTTCCCGGCCGTGGCGGCATAGTTGGAGATGAGGAACTCGTAGGCATCGCCAAACAGATCGATTTTGCTGTCTTCAAAATCACCAAATTCCAGCTTGGCTACGCCTTTGAGCACGTCGGCCAAACGCGCATTTTTATCCTTCACCGTATTGCCAAGGCGGTTGCTGGTGGTGTCAAAGTCGGCAAACAGGCCTTTGATGTCTTGCTCCGATGGGTAGCCGTTGGCGGAGCTTTCAATGGCGGCAAAGATGCCGGCCAGATCGGTATTCAGGCTTTCGTTGGTGTTGGCACTGGCGACGATGGTGGCAAACAGCTGGCTGGGGTAGATGAAATAGCCCTTGGTTTTGACGGCGTCGTCTTTGATTTCCGGGGTGATCACCGCGTCGTCCAATTTTGCATAGTCGATGCTGTCGTCGCCGCCTTCGATGTAGGTAGCGAAGTTCTCACTGATAAAGCGATAGAACAGGGTACCCAGCACATATTGCTTGAAATCCCAGCCATCCACAGCACCCCGCACATCGTTGGCGATTTGCCATATCTGGCGTTGCAGTGCGGCGCGTTGTTGGCTACTGGTCATGGTGTTGTTCCTGTTTTATAGGGCTATATATGGCCATTCCATCTCAGGTGGAAGTGACTTGAATCTGGATATTGCGTGGGGCTGCGCGGCGATGCCCCGCGGAATTCGTAATTCTAAGTGCAACACGCCATTTGAGACGGCGGTGATGTGCGATGGACTAGACGTTCGTCCAGCTAACGATTGAATCGCCCCGGTCTCAGTGGATCAATATTCAGCGACCTGAGTGGCAGGTAAGGGACTGATTTCGGAACTATTTAACACTTCGGAGCAATGACCACTCAGGCCGATCAGCAGCCCAGCTTCTAATAAGCCGAAACTCGCGCCACCCCGTCCCAATCCGTCGTGTATCGAAGTGACAAATTTCCCCGCCTCATCTGCCAGGACTTGGCCACTCCTTCCGAGGCCAACTTCAGCGCACCTCGACCATACCGCCCATTGATCGCATCGAGGGTCACCATCAACTTGTCGTTGCGACTTGTATCTACTCCAGCCGGAGCAAACAATGAAAACTGCTGATTAGTCCGCGGAACAATCTCCAGCAGGGTAATTCCCGCCTTGTAGTACCCAAAAGCTGACCGAAAGATCCGGTGCAATATTCGCAGCGCCCACTGGGTCAGCACTTGCGTACCCTCGGGCCAGATACCAAACATCGGTTGTATCCAAGTTTGCGCATCTTGCACGCCAGCCTACCCAGTAGCACCATTACTGCATGTGCAACCATTATCTAAGCCCCGACGAAGCCGCCATGGAACGTGCATGGCACATCGGCAACAGGACGCCGCTGAAGTGGCCTGCCGAGGTCGTGCCGCGCCGCACCGGTCTGTTTTTACGCGCGACTTCACCTGGCCCGTTGGATTTGGTCGTCGGCCTCTGGAGCCTCATACCCCATTGGTCCGAAGAGCCTCGACTTAAATTTTCTACCAACAACGCTCGCTCCGAAGAAGTCGCAATCAAACCCAGCTTCAAAGACGCTTGGCGCAGCGGGCAGCGCTGCATCATTCCGGCCGCCTCATTCCTTGAGCCAAACTGGGAAACCGGTCGCAACATTTGGTGGCAGTTCCGCCGGACAGATGGATTGCCCTGGGGGTTGGCCGGGCTTTATCACCCGTGGCTCAATCAGCAAACCGGCGAGATTGTTGAAAGCTACACCATGCTCACGGTCAATGCTGACGACCACCCATTGATGTCCCGGATGCACAAACCTGATCCCACGTTGCCCCCGGACCAGCAAGATAAGCGGAGCGTCATTGCAATCGAACAGGCGAATTTAGAGCAGTGGCTATGGGGCACGCCAGCTGAAGCCAGAGAACTGTTCCGGCCGCCGGCAATGGCGGTCATCGAGGCGGGTCCGGTTTAACCGTGCCAGGGGGTCAGCGATAATCCCACACTCGCAAATGCGATCATGGAGGGAGTCGTGTATCTGGTTCACCACCCAATTGCGGCGCCCGCTGGGGCGCTTAGGTTCGGTGCTGTGGCCCATTTCACGCCTATCTTATCGTCAGCGAAGCGGCAAGTTCTGCCAAGTCCTGCAACTTGGCCGGGGCAACATAGACATGCTCAATCATTGTTCTGACCAATCGGTCAAACAGCAGCACATGCATTGCATGCATCTGTTGAACGGCACTGAGCGCAGGTTCTTCCACCTTGGAAATCAGGCGGTCGGCGGCATTTGCCAGTGCGTCGGGGATTTCACCTCGGTCCGCCAATTTCCTGATCCGGTCACGAAGGATTCGGCCATTGACGCCTTGAGCATCGCACACCGATTGCAGCGCGCTGAGGGCACGACTGACAAATGCTGCAGGTTCACCTGCTTGAAATTGCAGGGCGACCTCATAGGCTTCACGCACGACACTGGGCACTGATGAGTGTCGCCACTCCATCGTCGGGTAACAAATGTTACCGGACTGATAATCGACCTCGGACAAACATTCGCCCAGATCATCGTAGAGAATGATTTGGCCGCATAGATTGCATGTTGGCCCAGTGGGAGCGAAGCTGAGATTTCACGACATATAAGATACTGCTAATGCAATCTGCCAATTATCTCCCCGTCTGGCCTCAGCATTCCTATAATTCGCCTTCCTTGATCCTTGCTAGGCCTTGCCGTGACCCATTCATGGAACGATCCCGAAACTCAGGACTTGTGGAGACTCTCCACCGACGAGTCCGCCTTGTTGCCAGGCATGACCGACAAAGGTCGGCTCGGTTTCGCAATCCAGCTCAAGTTCATGCAATTGCACGGGCGGTTTCCCGAGCGCCATGACGAAATCGATCCCAACGCAACGCAATGGCTGGCCGGGCAACTCGGCACAACGACCGAAGCGCTGTCTTCGTATGAACTAAACGGCCGTCAAGGACAGCGGCACCAGCGGACTATTCGAGTTTTTCTTGGCTACCGTCCGGCGACCGGGGATGACCTGAAACAGCTCAATCAGTGGCTATGCAAGGACGTACTCCCGTTCGATCCGCAAGCCCGCCACGGTCGGGACCTTGCGCTCGATTGGTGTCGCATGCATCGGTTGGAGCCACCCGCCAGTGACGAACTCAACCGAACCATCCGTTCAGCGGTGCGTAGCTATGAAACCCAGCAACAATCGATCATTCACTCGCGCTTGAGCGCAAACAGCAAAACCGCGATCAACCGGCTGTTAGGTGACGACGATACCGATACCGACGAAGCGGACAACGAGAACGCCTCGACCATCTCCTTTAGCAGCCTCAAGACCGATCCCGGCAAGGCCAGCCTAGACAGCTTGCTGGTCGCCATTGCCAAACTCAAGTGTATCGACGAGATTGGTCTGGCTCCCGAAGTGTTTAAAGAGGTTCCTGCCAAATTCATCGACCAGTTCCGGCAACGCTGCTCGACCGAATCCATCAGTGAACTCCGACGTCACCCCGCTGCGATCCGCTACAGCATGGTGGCCATGTTTTGTTGGCGACGCCAGCAACAGTTCACCGATTCGTTGATCGACTTGCTCTTGCAGGTGATCCATAACCTGGGTGCCCGTGCCGAGAAGAAGATCGACAAGAAACAGTTCGTCGCCTTCAAGAAGATTCGCGGCAAGACACGTCTTTTGTTCAAGCTGGCCGAGGCTACCGTCGATCAGCCGGAGGGAATCGTCAAAGAGGTCGTTTATCCGGTGGTGCCAAAGAAGACCCTGGAAGAACTGGTGGCCGAGTTCAAGACCATGGGCTTCGACTTCGAACGGGAAGTTCAAGAATCCATGCGTTCCTCCTACGGCCATCACTACCGGCGCATGCTGATGCCGGTGCTGGACGCGCTGATTTTCCAGTCCAACAACACCGTGCATCGCCCAGTCATTGAAGCCCTGGATGTCCTCAAAGCCAACCGGGATAGCCGCCAGCAGTATTACAACGCCGACGACGTGCCCCTCGAAGGCATCGTGTCGGCAAAATTACACGATGTCGTGATGGAACAGGACAAAGACGGCAATAACCGGGTCAATCGCATCAACTATGAAATCTGCGTCCTGCGCGCCTTGCGGAAACGCTTGCGCACCAAGGAAATTTGGGTCGAGGGTGCGGATCGCTATCGCAACCCCGAGCAGGATCTGCCTGCCGATTTTGACGACAAACGCGATAGCTATTATGCGATGCTGGACATGCCCAAGGACGTGGCGGTCTTCATTGAGCAGATCCAGTCCGCCCTGCGGCAAGGCCTGAAAACACTGAATATTGGCCTTCCGGACAACCCCAAGGTTCGCCTGCGGCAGCAGGGCAAGAACCTGATTCACCTCTCGCCGCTGGAGGCTCAGACGGAGCCTCCCAATACTGCGGCGCTCAAACGCGAGATCGGTCGGCGCTGGTCGGATGTGGAACTGATCGACATCGTCAAGGAAGTCGACCTGCGCGTCAATTTCACCTCTGCGTTCCGTACTACGGCCAGCCGCGAAGCGCTTGACCCCGCACTGCTACAGCGCCGCCTGTTGCTTTGCCTGTTTGGCATCGGCACCAATGTCGGCCTGAAACGCGTGGCCAGCCAGCAACCGAACGTCAGTTTCGAGGAATTACGCTACGTCAAACGCCGCTTCGTGCAAAAGGAGGCATTGCGCGCTGCCATCAGCGAAATCGTCAATGGCACCTTCCAAATTCGTCATCCGGCGATCTGGGGCAACGCCACCACCGCCTGTGCGGCCGATTCCAAGAAGTTCGGCGCTTACGATCAGAATCTGATGACCGAATGGCATGCCCGCTATGGCGGGCGCGGCGTCATGATCTACTGGCATGTCGATACCAATTCGACCTGCATTTACTCCCAGCTGCGTCGTTGCTCGTCGTCGGAAGTGGCCGCCATGATGGAAGGCGTGCTGCGCCATTGCACGGACATGGAGATTGAACGCCAGTACGTTGATAGCCACGGGCAGAGTGAGATCGCCTTTGCCTTCAGCTATGTCCTCGGCTTTGACCTGTTGCCTCGACTCAAGGCCATCGCCAAACAAAAACTCAGTCTGGTGGACAGTGCGGATGCTGCACAGTACCCGAACCTCGATCCGATCCTGACACGAGCCATCAACTGGGAGCTGATTCGGCAGCAGTACGACGAAATCATCAAGTACACGACCGCGCTAAAACTGGGCACGGCCGAACCGGAAGCCATCCTGCGCCGCTTTACCCGTGGGGGTGCGGCGCATCCGACCTACAAGGCACTGACGGAACTGGGCAAGGCGATCAAGACCATTTTCCTGTGCCGTTACTTGCACGAAGAGTCGCTGAGGCGCGAAATTCACGAGGGGCTCAATGTGGTCGAGAACTGGAACAGTGCCAATGACTTCATCTTCTACGGCGAGCGCGGCGAGTTCGCCACCAATCGTGTGGCCGATCAGGAGCTGGCGGTCTTGTCGCTCCATTTGCTGCAAGTCTGCCTGGTGTACGTCAATACCTTGTTCATTCAGGAAGTGCTGACGGAACCGGCGTGGCGTGATCGCATGACGGTTGATGATTGGCGCGGACTCACGCCGCTGATCTATCACCACGTGAATCCGTACGGCCGCATTGAATTAGACATGGGGCGTCGTCTTTTGCTTGCCGCCTGATAGCGACTCAGTGTCGTTTGGCGATAACCCGACGGTGAAGCTGATCGATGCGCTGAGCCATGGGTTCAAAAACAAGCATCAATATCCCGTAGGCTTCTTCGGGCATGTTGGTCGACCGGAAAGCATCGGACAAGCTGGCCCGTTGCGCCGTCCATTCCTGAAATTGATCTTCCAGGATATCAATTTCCACCCACATGTCGCACGGCTCGCGCGCGTCAAGAACCGTCTGAAACCCGCGCTCAAGCGCTGCGCCCTTTGTGAGCAGTTGGGCGACCGGGGTTTTGAGCGAAGCGGGCAGCTCGGGCACGTGACCATAGGCGGTCGCTGCCTTTTTGTTTTCGGCTTCGGCCGCTTCCTCCATCAGTATCCCGTAGCGGTACAAGCCAGGGTACTCGCGGCAGAGAAACGCGAGCGTCTCATCGGAGGTTGTGCTCCACAGCCGTTGCAAGTCCAAAATATGCCCGACCATGTGTTCCAGCAAGGCGGCGCCCCGCATGCCCTGCGCTTCCAGCTGGCGCACCCGCAGATCGATCGCGGCGGCGAGGCGGTGTTCTTCATTGACCGTTCGCCCGCCGGGAACCTGGATCTTCCCGGAGGCAATACCCGATGCGAGTGTCTCCAGGATTTTGGCGAACCGGTAGAAGCCCGTAAATTCCGCACATAAGGCGTCCATCTCCGCTCCTGGCACCGTCCTCACTAACCGGTGGAAATCGGGCATATCATCGGCCATGGCGGGAAGAATCTCGACTTCGATCAGGCCCCGTGCTTCAAGCTGCCTGATTTTGGCGTCGATGCGGCTGGCTACGCGGCGATGCGCTTCTGTTTCGGGAACCGAGAGACGCGCTCTGCGTCTTGCTTCTCCCATGTCACTCGCCTGCAATAGCCTCGGCCAGAGCCTTGCCTGGCTTGAATTTAACGACCTTCTTGGCGGCGATTTTAAGGGCCGCGCCAGTGGCTGGGTTTCGTCCTTCTCGGGCCGCACGTTCGGTGACTTCGAAGGCACCAAAGCCAATCAGTTGCACAGACTCGTTCTTGACCAGAGACTCCTTGACGGCCTCAATGAAGCCATCGAGCAGCGCCGCAGTAGCTGTTTTTGTTTGGCCTGTCTTGGCGGCCACAGCATCAACCAGTTCGGTTTTGTTCATGTCATTTCCTTTAGGTTTTAGTTGTTTCAACGCTGGCGTCGAAGGGTAATCGCATATTGTGCCTCAAGGAATCCTCCACCGTCACCTTGAGCCTTGGCTCAAGGACAATTTTTTCGTCACTCGAGCGCGCGCGGCCAAATCGCGTGGAGTTGGCCGCAATCGACCCAAAGCTGCCGTAGCGGTTTGCCGATAGCGGCCAGTCAGCCAAACCCAAGTTCTTCGAACCGGGCTGCCACAAAGCTGCCGTTGGCGACCTCACACTCCCGGCCAGAACCTGCCGTTCAGGCCCTATGCTCCAAAGCAGTCAGTAGCCCCAATTCCACGCGCTACGGAAGAAGTAAGATGCGTAATATCCCCAATGATTAGAACAAATACCAAGGAGTGAGGATGTTTGTCACAGGTAGCGGCTATCTCCAGGCCGTGAAGGAAGTCCTCAAGTCCCCAAACAAGCAGGTGGTCTATCTGGCAGTCGCATTTTGGGGCAAGGGTGCTGAGCTCTTGTTCGATAGCTTGCCCAAGAGTATCGATGTGCGTGTCATCTGTAACCTCACCTCTGGCGGCACCAACCCGCAGACCATCCGCACATTGCAGGCGCTAGGGTCCTGGGTCTCGGTTCGGCAATTGAACGACCTGCATGCCAAGGTCGTGTGTGGGGACAAGGTGGCCGTCATTGGCTCCGCGAATTGCTCAAGCAATGGACTGGCGTTGCAGGGCCTGCAGTGTGCGGGCTGGCGCGAAGCCGGCGTGGTGACAAAATCAGCAGAGGTACTGGCGGATGTCCGGCCTTGGCTCGACAACCTTTGGCAGTCGGCCCAGGAGATTGATGAGGCAGACCTCGACCTAGCCCAGGGCAACTGGGGCCGCCGGCGGGCTCTAGTCAACAAGGAAGATACGGGCCGGTTCATTTTCGACGAGCGCCACGGTAAGGACTACTGGGAAGGGAAGCTGGTGTATCTGGCAATTTATTGTGACGAGGCGTCAAACCAGGGCGAACAGGAGTACGAGAAGATAAAACAACGCGAGGACCGAAAAGCTGCGGCGAGGGACTGTGAGGAATCGGTGCTGTCTTTCTATGAGCACTGGCCTGAACTACCCCAGGATGCAATTCTTGTTGACGTCAGGTACCGCAGGAGAAAAAAGACGGCGGAGGTCGAAGAGCAGTGCTACCGGCGACTCCCTGCCCTGGATGTTGAGCACTTTGTAACAGAGACAGGCGAGGACTCGTCCTTGCAAATCGTGCAGGTCGAACCGGGCCTCGGAGAGTTTCCGTTTGGCGAACAAGAAGTCGCGGCGATTGAAGCAAAACTTAACGAGAAGGTCGACGGAATGACCCGGGTTCATCGCCATTGGAACAACAAACCCAAAGGCGAGCGCGCGCTGTTCGTCCCCTTCTCTGCGCTGTTCGACTGAGGATAGACGCCAGTTCAACGAGCACCCAACGTAACCCCTCGTGACTGTCGGCAGCTCTTACAAGCCGGCCCAGCCTAGGGTTTGGGTTAGTTTGGGCTCACGAGCATTTATGCAACAAAGCTCTTGAAATATAAAGAGCCGTTCCCACATACCAACATGCTAAAAGACGGCTTGGTTGTGGGCTGTATTAACCAAGAAAGATAAAGAGAATTGACCTAATTGCGCACAGGAAATGGTGCGTAGAGATACAGAACTCAATCGAGACCACTTATGACAAATTCCCTGATGCTGGCGTCGAGCCACATCCTCCTTGCTGGCAGCATTTCAAACACCACCGAAAACGTGCTCATCGACCGGGCACACGAATTTGTCGATACGTTTGTTGAGGAAGTGCTTAGCGCCGGCGGCGGCTTTGTGATTTACGTGGCCGCGGAGCCGGTAAACGGAGATAACAAGCCACTGCTGTTCGATTGGAAGGTAGCCAAGGCCGTCGACAAGTTGATTCCAGGCGACAGTTCACAGGTTCGCCTAAGAATTTTGGCTTCGCATGAGCGTCTTCAATCCAAGGCCAATCCCGAGCAGCGTAGGCTGCTCGGGGGCATGATTGCGCGTGGTGTCGCCGAACTCGTCCCTCTCGAAGAGGAAGTGCTGACTGGTGGCAATGTCGGCGATGAGCAAATTGAGCATGCGACTGCAATGGTGGCGCTGGGCGGCGGGAAGGGGGTTCTGGACCGTGCGCGCAAAATGACCAAGAAGCTGCTGCCTGTGTTGCCGCTCGATTTGCAGTTGGGCGCAAACAGCGAAGACGGTGCTGGCGCCCTCGGCATCCTGAAGAATTTCCAAGCCAACCCTCTGACCTACATGCCGAATAGCGGCAATAAGGTTGTCAAGGTTCTGCCTGCGCTTTCCCTGCAAGAACCTGTGATGCCCTTATCCGATATCAGCAAGCGCATCGTCAAAATATTCCATGAGGAGGAGCAGGCTAGGATGGAGGCCTCACCTCCCGATGTACTGGTGCTGACCGCTCTGGACGTGGAGTTGGCCGCAGCCAAGCAGGCATTCGGTATCTCGGAGGAGGCTGAGCATACGACTACGGAGAACGGTCTCCACGTATGGAAGGCGCCCGTTACCAAACGTGGCGGCAAGACGGCCAACTGCGTGGTGGCGTGCTTTGCGGGTGCCGGCAACGTAGAAGCGGCTTCTGTAACCTCGATGCTATTGAGTGAACTGAGGCCAGGCAACGTGATGATGTTGGGTATCGCGGCCGGTCTACGGGGCAAATGTGCCCTAGGAGAGGTCGTCCTTGCGGAACGAGTCGTCGCCTACGAAGGCGCAGCCCTTGTTGAGGGCGGCAAAGTCGAAGCGCGTCCCGAAATCACTAGATTGAACTCGCGGGTTCGCCAGGATGTCAGTTCGTATCTCTCCAACAGAACGACTCTCGAATCTCGCCTCACGAGCAGCTACAAGGCGCTGGGCATTGAATTCCCCGAACACGTCGAGGCCGGCCCCGTTGCCCAAGGAGTGATGCCTAAGACTGCCACCGTTGCAAGTGGAGAAAAGCTCCTTCGCGACCCGGAGATGTTCCTGGGTATGCGTGAGCTTCACGGCAAGATTGAGGTCGCCGAAATGGAAGGTGCGGGCCTTTTCGCCGCGTGCGCCAACTTCGGCAAGCCTGTGCTGATGGTGCGTGGCATCAGCGATTTCGGCGATTTGAAGAAGGACAACAGATTCCACCTCTTAGCGGCGAAGGCAGCCGCAGCAGTTACTGTCGATTACATAGCGAACGGCATGACGTTACAAGACTAAGTGCCGAGTCATTCCTCTCGCTATCGTATAAAACCATGGAGAAACAATGCCGTTGTCAAACACAGAGTTTGAATACTTCGACCACAATGTCTTGCGCCTTCCGGCCAAGAAGCGCGAGGAGTATCACGCGCAGGTCGACAACCTCATAAGCGAGCTGAAAAAGCGCATTCCGGACAAATCAAAGCTGAAAGTCACGAAAGTGGTGAAGGCCGGGTCGTTTGCTAAATACACCATTCTGCGCAAGGTTGACGACTATCCGACGGATATTGACGTCGTTTTCTATATCAACGGTGTAGAAGAAGACGGCAAATCCTACGAGGACCTGTGCAATAAGATTTACGAATTGCTGATGGATATCTACCCAACCAAGAAGGTTGAGGACTTCGAAATTCAGCGTCGTGCCGCAACTGTGATGTTCGTCAAGAGTGGCCTCAGCGTAGACGTCGTCCCGGTTCTGCAAGACAGCACGAACCCAGACCACGGCTGGCAATTTGACATCCAGAGCAGCGCTAAAAATCTCACCTGTGCACCGTGCCACATCAAGTTCATTCGCGCCCGGAAGGATAAGGACAAGCACTTCCGCACGCTGGTGCGCTTGGCGAAGCGCTGGAAGCACTTCCACGCTATTCCTGGCCTTAAATCTTTCCATATCGAACTCATTATGGCCCACCTGGTTGATACAGATGGCCCTGCCGAGACCATCGAGACGCGCTTCAGGGAATTCTTGGTTTACATCGCCCGTACTAGGCTGGGTGAGCGCATCGACTTCCCGGAAAACGCAGGCAAGACGGCAGTCAGCTTCAGCGACCCGGTTGTAATTATTGACCCGGTAAGTCCGGAGAACAACGTGTCATCTCGTATTACGAAAGATGAACAGGACCTTATCGCTAAAGCTGCGGAAACTGCTTGGGAGGCAGCGACCTACGCGTCTGTTGAAAACAGTGACGAGGTGTGGAAAGAAATATTCGGTGGCCGTTTTAAGACCAAGGATTAATAAGGATGAGCACTTATACAAGCACCAGCACCTATACGGTTGCAGATGTTGAAAAGGTTATGCGCAGTGTCAAGGCGGACTTGATAATGATTGCAAGTTCCACTAAAGCGATGACCGAGAACAATGCGGCGGAATATGCTCACGACATCGAAGCGCTGGCTAAGAAAAATTACCTCAAGTTCGCCGATGTGACGCTCATGGACGGCTTCTCCGAGGTGCGAGCTATCAAATATGAATTTCAGACCGAAGGTGCAACGGGAACGGCACGGCCCGGCGGCGTCTTGTGGCCGCTGACACCAAAGGACAAGGGCGGGTGGATTCGCATCCAGTTGCGCTATACCGAATTGGCGACGGCGGAAAAACGAGCGGAGCTTCCCTTGAAGATTTCTTGGGTGCCTTCGTCGACCGATACCAGTCACAAAGACTTGGCCTCTTCTGCTGAGCGTGGCTATAGCAGCAATGGCTTCGGCTCAAACAGGAAGGATTTTTCGTGAGCAACCCATCAGTATTCGAGCTAAAAACTAACCTGCCAACAACTCAGCTTGATGCCCAAGCGCAGAAATTGCTGGGATTTGAGGCGCGCTACCTGCGCGTTATGAAGCGCCTCCAGCTCATTTTGCAGGCAAATGAATTGGAGCGCTGGAGCAAAACGCATCACAAAAAGCAGCTCACGGTCATCGGACTGCTGAATGACCAGTATCCTCTGGCCATTTTTTATGGCGATGTTGGAACCGGAAAAACTGCAACCGCAGAGGCAATTGCAAACCGCTTGGCACGTGATGCGAAAATCGAAGATGCCATTCTCTTTAAGCTGAGCAACAAAGTCCGCGGAACAGGTAAGGTCGGCGAAATGGGTACTCTAATTACCCAAGCTTTCGAAGACATTACCAGGTCTATCGGACCGGGCAAGGGCCGTGCTTTCCTGATTATTGATGAAGGCGACTCGCTGGGCGCATCCCGCAGTCAGGACCATAGTCACCACGAAGATAAAGTAGGCGTGAACACGCTGATTCAATCTATTGACAATATGCGCAAGCATAATGGGCGTATCTTTGCCATCCTTTGCACAAACCGCCTCGCCGCTCTTGACGCCGCAGTTATTCGCCGCGCGTCGATTATTGAGGAGTTCACGCGGCCATCCGACGCAGAACGTCATGAGCTGTTCACCAAAGACTTGGGTGACATGGGTTTCTCCGCCATCGAAATCGGGAAACTGGTTAACGCGACCTCTGCGACGGAAACTAAGCCGGCCTGGACATACTCTGACATTCGGACGCGCCTGTACCCGGCTGCGGTGTCTTTGGCGTTCCCGAATTCGCCACTGACGGCGGAGCATTTCCACCAAGCTGCTGCGGAGTTGGGGCCGTCGCCTGTGATGGCAGGGTGATTCAACAACGATTTACCGGAGTAAGCCAATGAGCAAAATGCGTGAAGTCTATATCTCGGTCGACGTCGAAACAGCCGGCCCCATCGTCAGTGAGCACAGCATGCTTACGGTGGGCGCCTGCCTAGCGTATCAGCCCGAGGTATCCTTCTCGGTGATGCTGAAGCCGATTAGTGACAAATCGGTAGCGGCTGCTCTGGAAGTCACAGGGTTGTCGCTGGCACAAGCTGAAAAAGACGGTCTGGCACCAGCCGAAGCCATGTCACAGTTTGCCGCCTGGGTGGCCAAGAACACACCTGAAAATGGCACGCCGGTGTTTGTGGGACTGAATGCCCCGTTCGACTGGGGGTTCGTGAACTACTACTTCCTGAAGTACCTAGGCGACAATCCATTTGGTTTTACGGCGCTGGATATCAAGGCACTTTTCATGGGTGTCAGGGGGGGCACGTGGCACGAGACCAAGTCCAGCGCCATTGATAAGGTTGTGAGTCCAAGTCAGAAGGGAGACCATGATGCCCTTCACGACGCAAGATATCAGGCCGAGCTTTTCAGATTGGTCTACGAATTGAGCCAGAAGGCCAAATAGTAATCAATGCTTGCGCAGGCGCCATACACCACGCCAGCGAGAGGGGCAATGATAGCAAAGCGGCCATCCAGATGCCTGCTTTGCGGCAAGGGTGACTGGCCGTACCTGGCCGGGTCGAGGCAGTGAGTGCCCCAATTCGCTCGCCGAATACCGGCCATTCGCCAGAGGCCACGGACGCTAAACTATTGAAATTGGATAGCTACCCCGACCGGCGGCTTCTGGCCGATAACCGCCTGATGACATTCTTGAAAACAGGGTCATTGGTAGAGGTGATGTTTCGTACTCACGCTATTTGTTGTAGCGGTAGCTTCAAAGCCGCCTCCCTTACCCGCATAATTGTTTGCCGAGTGGTCTTGAACTCACGTGCGAGTTCGGCAATGCTGGCACCATCCCCCAAACGCGCTACGACGGTGGCACGTTCCTGTGCATTGAGTGCTGGAGGTCTGCCAAATTGTTTGCCTGCCGCCTTTGCCCGAACAATTCCTGACTGGGTTCGCTCGATCAGCAGGTCACGCTCAAACTCTGCCACGGCGGCGATTACCTGCATGGTCATTTTACCGGCAGGACTGGTGAGGTCGACTCCCCCCAAGGCAAGACAATGCACACGCACGCCAGCGCTTGCGAGTTGTTCGACGGTCGACCGAACATCCATCGCATTACGCCCAAGTCGATCAAGCTTGGTGACAACGAGCACATCGCCAGATTCCATCCGGTCAATCAACTTGATAAAGCCAGGTCGCTCTTTTGCGGCCACCGAACCGCTGATGCTTTCGTCGACCAGTCGACGCGCCTCGATAGCGAATCCGGCCGCCACAATTTCCAACTTTTGATTTTCGGTCGTCTGATCGGTAGTCGAAACGCGACAGTAAGCAAAAACGCGTGGCATGGTCCGATTCCGTCCGAATGTGGTGTACGAATTATAGCGCACATCCGAAACTAATTTGACCTACTTTCGTACACTAACAAACCATCAAGTCCGAAACCGGTCCCTTTCGGACTGACTTCAGCGGGTTGAAGTGAAGTCTTAGGCTGCGGCTCGATGAAAAACCCGAATTCGAGGCGTAATCTTTTCTTGAAGGGTACGCGCAGCGATCCGCATGTCGTATTCAGTTTGTAGGTTTAGCCAGAAGCGAGGTTCCATGCCGAAAAACAGCCCCAAGCGCAGCGCAGTATCGGCCGTGACGGGGCGAGCACCATGCACCAGCTCACTGATGCGGCTGGGCGATACGTCGATATCGGCCGCGAGCTGACGGGCCGTGATACCCATCGGCTTCATAAAGTCCTCAAGCAAAATTTCGCCGGGGTGAATTTCGTCAAGTAGTTCAGCCATGTTCTCAGCTCCTAGTGGTAGTCCACAATTTCGACTTGGTGCGCGCCATCTTCTCTCCAAACAAAGCACACGCGCCATTGATCGTTCACGCGGATACTGTGCTGCCCTTTTCGGTCGCCTTTGAGGGCTTCGAGTTGGTTCCCTGGGGGAACTCTCAAGCTGGCCAACACAGTAGCCGCGTGCAGTTGCAGTAACTTACGTCGGGCCACGCGCTCGATGTTCCGGAACCGGGCCACAACCTGGCTATTAAAAAGCGCCTCGGTATCGAGACAGTTGAACGAGTGGATCATGCACTATTGTGTTCCGTGTTGCGGAATCTGTAAAGCGGAATTGTTGGAGTATCACCACCTCTGAACTTTGCTTGTTTGCTTCTCTATCAGGCATCAATGAGGGTCGGCCGGGATTCATGTGAAATCCTCGAAAAACTCCGCTAACCGACGGATTTGGCGTATGAATCTGGTGTCACCTACTTCGACGGCTGATTACCCTGACTATTTCTCCGGGTCAAAAAGCGACTCTTGGTTTTCAGCACTTTCCTTGCGGTGCCCGCTGCCTTTTGTTGCTGGTGCCTGACTGATGGTGATTCTTTGCAGGATTTGTTCATGGCTGGCCAACACCGCCTTTGCTGCGGATAACTCTGTCTCCAGGCGGAGCCCGGCTTGATTCGCATCCTGCAACTTTTCTGCGTAGCTTTGGTTTTCCACGAGTAATTCATCAATGCGTGCGGCACGCTGGGCCAGACGCTCTTCCT
>APMI01028303.1_pt1 | contig 24580 bp, 28 predicted proteins | sample 667938 | NCBI WGS metagenome assembly APMI01 (sample SAMN01084076, study PRJNA167559) | wastewater metagenome | biome: Wastewater | place: Denmark: Ejby Moelle, Odense | collected 2011-11-28
ATGCGAATATTGCGGTGGGTATGGCAATAAATAACAGACATTATTAACGAATGTCTCATATTAAGTAAATCCACGACCAAGTATAGTAGTACAGCAAATCCTCATCCAAGAGACTATTCGAGTCCGTATTCAGAATCGTAAGCAGTGCCTTATTCAGCTTGACCACGACTAGCTCGAAATCAGCTCATTTGAGCAAGCCGAGACCAATGGATCTAAAATAAGAAAGTGCATGATGAATGAGCATTTTGTACAGGCCGTAATGGACAGGCTCAAGAAATAACAATTAGACTAGTTGTACCCTATTCTCAAAATCAAGTGCAGCAGTCTGAAGAATGATAATTGCAACCTTGATGCTGATGATCTGAGAACTGTGCTTGAACGATTCGGATAAGTCCACCTGATGCACCAGAACTACTACTAGCCAGTCCACTACGTATTCTACACATCGTTTTGCTCCGCTTACATTGCGATGAAGCTACTGAATAATTTTTCACTCAGACACTCAAACTCGACTCTAATAGTGGAATGGTGTTCAGCTGAGGAGTACAGCAGCTTCTCCTATCTGCTCAACGACTACCACACTAAGATCGAGTGGGATGCTCCTGAGGCTCTAATCAAGAAGGACTCATGCAGCTCGATGGCCCAGTACCAAAAGCAGTGCAAGCTCACATGCAGATACGATATACAAATTTAAAACTAGAAGGAGTTTCAAGTTGCACGACGCATCATTGGATCAAAAGGAGCAAACATGAAGAAAATTATTTAGTCGGCTCTAGAGAACGCATAAGACAAAATTGGCAACGCTAATTAAATTCTTAAGCTGAGACTACGTGGCAAAGGTTCTGGCTATAAGGAAGGACCAGAACAACAATAATCTAACGAAGAACTTCATCTCTGCATTAGTGCTAAAGACTAAGTGGTATACAATTGCGCTTGCCAAAGTGTATAAAATTTGTTGCAGACAGTATACAACGATTACCGAGAATTTAGTAAGAAGCAAGGAAAGTGTGTGACTTACTCAATAAAAAAGAGTGATATCGCTACTCAAGCTGGTCAACCATTAGCTAACAACGAAAATATAATGAAAAATATTATGGAGCCTCCTCGAAGTGGAAGAATGGAACCTTTGAAAATCTAGCAGTATCTTTAGCTCCGCAATAAGGCTCGAAGGTAACTGAATTTTGCAGAGGCAGATCGCATAAGAAATTATCTTCGGACTCATGGTGTTTGTTTGATTGATGAGAAAGGACGCAGAGGCAAGGCGACAGAAGTCACTATTTGGAAATACATTTCATGATAATTAATAATCACTTGCTTTCATCGCATATCTAACACTTGAATAAATATTAACTATAATTTAGTATTCATAAACATTTAATAAAGCTAGGATATTACAAAATATAGGGTTGAAGATCATTGATTGCAACTCACAGGAAGAAGAAAGTCTCATTGACCCCGGCCTTAGATTCAATGAACGGTTTTTGAATAGACTCACCGGCTAGCTTCGACAACTTGTTTGCGCACTGTAGACATGCTGGTACCTTGACTGACCCCTGCCAGTTGTAGTAGTTGTAGCATTGATCATAAGTAAAGCGGATTAAATCTTACTGTGGAATCTTCGAGCTATCATAAGCGACTACATAGTGAGTGGGAGTGCTGGTACCCTGCGTGACTTTCTGTGCAACAAGATGGAAGTCGAACCGGTCATCTACTGATAGCTATTCTACAATGACGCTACCGGGTTCAGGGTTGTATAGTTCAGTGTTGCTCGCTCCGAAGAATCGCGAGTTTATGCGCTTGTTGACTACGATGTAAATGATCTAAGGATTATAACTGGGTTTCTTAGCCTTCTTCTTCACATCATCAATTGACTGTTTCAAGTTATATATCTAGTGTTCTAGTACAGGCTTGATTAATGAATCTCCCACTGATTATCTATAAATGAGTAGAGTTTAGGGCAGTACTTTGTTCTTCAAGAAGTAAGATTTGATCCAGCTGACAAACCACTTATTTAGATACACTCCATCAATTTTCTATTTCTTGGGGATCCTTAAGATGTAGTTGCTATATACTTCAGAGCAAGAGTTGTTAGTAGTGCCTACAAATGATATGGTAAAGCCACCTTTGCCCTTAGAAGACGAGATTGCAGCGTACGCGAAGTTCCTATTTTTGAAGTAGGGAACATTATTTTCAACTATCCATGGTGAATCACCTGCCTTGCAATTCATTTGAATAGCTACCTTAGACGCAACTGATAGCACACCTTTTGGCTTGTTGAAAGACTTTGATTGGACCACTTGACAGGGTATCCCTAGCTAGTTTGTGAGAATATGCTTAATTGTTCCATAAAAATTAATTTACTTTGGCCGCAGCAGTATAAATATTAGTTCCGGAAAGGTAGGTGAAGTCTGTACTTACTTTCTGATACAGTCGCAAAAATCAAAAGCAGTTAGTTTACCGACAGAGCTAATCTCAACATATCTTGGCTACTTGTACTTTATTCCGTAAGTATCGGATGCTTGTTTCAAATAGTTTTCAACTGAAATGGCTTCATTAAGATCTTGATTATTGAGTTTCGAATATGCGAAGATCCAATTATTGAACATATGCGCTCGAAACAGATGACCTCTGTTATTAATGGCGCCAAATTTGATATCAACGATATCATGGAATCTCACAGTTGGCTGCATCAGCTGGTAACCCCTCATCTGTTCTTCTCGTCCAATTTACAGAATCTCCCTTGCCTGGTTGAGTGTACTCAATATTTTAAAACTCTCGTTAAATCGATCGTTAGGGTTTAGTTTGGTGAATGGAGATAGGGCTTTCATGGATTAGAAGTTTGCCCTCTGCTAGTCTTTCATACCAGTTAAAGAAACGAGTTCAGGCACTAAATAAATGTACTGAGGTTTAAACTCCATGTTTTGGTTCTTCTTGATTTGCTTCTTCATCTGTGCGAGCACTTTGATGAGGGGTTGTTTGAGATCGTATATATCTGCATTGTAGGCCTTCTTAAAGTATTGTTGAAATGAAACCTTCTCACCGCGTTGATCGAAAGTTGCTGCAGGACTGAGTTTGAAGTCAATTTCTTCAATTTTATAAGTTCTATAATTACCATACCTAGTAATAATAGTGGTACCTTTGAAATAGGCTTGCAGCTCCTCGTTAGTTCCAACAAAATCAAGAAAATCCTCAAGCAAGTTGTTCCTTTGTAGTACTCTTGAGCACACATCGAGCTGCAGTTTGAGCTTACTATTGATCATGACAAGAGTGAACTTGTAGCCTCGTAGCACGTTCATGCCGGCTCGTTATAAATTCATATACTCATCCTGCATCTCTTTCTTGAAGTTTTTGAGCAACTGGTCCTTCTGGTAAAACTGTCCCACCTTTCCCAGCTCGCAGATGTTGGCTCCTCGCAAGCATGACTTCAGCTTCGAGTTCAGGAAGTGGAAGATCGAAGGTCGAGTTTTTCGATCCTTGAGCAGCTCCGTCACGTCCAATTCCTTGATCAGTCTGAACTGCACCTCTACTGGGTGGCCCTCAATCTTACTCTGTATGGTGAGTGAGACCTTATTTTCCTTGAACCCGTACACCACCTTGCCTGAAAAGCAGATAAATCCGATAGCCTGCCTGAGCTCTCCTCTGAGCTGGAACAGGCAGCGAGCAAATATCTGGCTGGAGTCGCTGGGGATCTCGGGAGGAAACTTAGCCTAGTACACGAACACTTTCAGCGAAGAGTGCAGCTTCACGTCGTAAAGGTTGGTTACGAAAGTCGTTGGCTGGGACCTGTTGAGCACTCCGACGTTCCTGGTGCTCCTGCGTGGTAGAAATTAACGTTCTTAGGAAATTCCTGGGTACATTTTATATATTTAATAAACCAACAGCTATTTAGTATTTATAGATATAATTAGAGGGAATCCATTTAATTCCGACAGCTCTCTAAATTTATACTCTCCGATCGCTGTCTCATCAAGCAAGACTATATAAAACTGACCCCGGCATACAACTCAGCAATTTAATTGCAAATATTAAACACCTGAGAGGTTGTTAATTTTTCACTGAGTTATGATCAATATAATGGGAAACTGAATCAATCAACAGCTTTGCTTAAAGAAAACAACGTATTATTCATGATGTCCTTGTATAAAGACGATGGAGTTGGACTAATTGTAATACGGACATCATGACAATTAATGGATATAGCAAAATAAACGTTTAAAGGTAATTTACCTCAAAATATAGAACTCACTTAGCGTATGATCAATAATAGAATCATTAATATTACAAAATGGCGAAAATCTAAGGTGAATGTTGGTCATAACTTATATACGTATTTAGTAGTATATTGCATATCATTTTGATTTATTCAAATTATATAAATATAAATTTGCTTATAAAGCAATGTCCTCGCAGAGTCTCAAGTACGGGCACATCATCAGAATAAAATCGAACGACATTCGCACACATAGCTACATAACTTCTAAATCGTAAACCTTTGTCAACGCAGGTACACGGACCCAAAACTATACTTCCAGACATACGGATATAATAATTATGAAGACGTGGAGAACAAACTGGATGTCTCCAATTATAGGGAATCACTCTTTGAAGTGTTACCAACTTCTTCTTTCGAAATCAACGATGAAATGAACAGTCTGAAGAATGAAGCCAAGCGTGCTGAGAGTTTGCCTCGAGCCAAAACCGAACAGGAGCAGTTCAAGACCATTATTTAGTAGAAGAAAGGCAAATCTATATATTTTGGTGACAAAGTTGTTTTTCGTCATCTTGATTCCAAACACTATGTATACGGCTCATTTTAGTGCGCTCAGTCAGGCATTGGAGCCTTCAAAATCTAACTTAGAGAAGAGCTCTCTGAAAAAATAATTTTTCAATTACTCTCTTACAGAACATACGAGAAGGACGGTGATTAGATCAGCATAGATGCCCCATTGAAAATTTATCATGCGGAGACTCAATGTTTTATGTCTTTCTGTATGGAATAAATATTTTTAGATCGGCTTTCCTAAAAATAAAGACCTTAAGAATTTAGATAAAGAGCGCTTGTTGATGCAATGCCTGAGTTGAAGCTATTTCACACAAAAAAGATGGACTAAAAATAAATTACTCATAACCTTAATAACGATGATGGTCAATAAAAAATGCATAACTAACGAAAAATGAAATAACAGCTACTTGAACAATTCCCAGATGAAAGCTCAAGATATTAAATCATTAATGAAAATATAGCAAAGCGAATTTGGAAATTTGAGCCTTATATTGACGTGGAGTTGAAGGCTAATCGACAAATAATCAGAGATCACGATATCGTTTATTTACTACATACTAAGGACGATAAATATCTGTCCCCCAACAACTTCAGTACTAAAATAATTTTGAACAAAAGAATTGATGCTGCTGATAGTGATTTCATATTTGACGGACTGTGGGAAATCGAAGAGAGACCATAAATAATATAATAAGAAGCTCTAAATAAATCGAAGATGCCCAACAAAAAAGCTAACAACTATTTAAGTACGATGAATTTATCGACGACTATGAACATGAACGTGAGCACGAGAAAAATGGGGATGAAGAAATAATAGGAAAAGTAGTCATAAGCAAGCAAAAAGAAAAGCTATAGTTTGCGACACTTGATGTCAGGTCGACTATTGTACTTTACTGAGAATAAGAAGGGATAAATGTTTGATATTGAGCTCGTACACTCCAAATAAATTCAAGCTTTAGTCAAGGACCCATTAAAATATACTACCAGATAGGGTTTAAAGGAAGGCAGAGATTTTCCGAAGTAAGGCACTCGATTTGGATTTGTTTTACTTGAGTGCCTAGATTCAAATTTAGCTGATGGTACCTTAACCAGACTCAACATTGACAATGGTAAAGCTTATCTTGAAGTTAAATCTAAACAGCAAAGAAAATCAATCCTTAAAATAGAAATGAAGGAGAGTCAATAGATAAACGATGAAAAGTTTCAGTTTTTAATAGAAGAAAGTGAAATCGAGAAAAATTATGAAAGCAATTTTTAAAAGTAAGACCTTCAGCCAACTAAAGATGCAAGTGAACATGGATTTCGTATTTATAAAGCATAATAAAGCATTAAAGAAATCGCACTTAAGATCATGAGTTCACAGGAGGTTATATACAAATTTACTGACTTCATCAGTGACTACAATGATTAGCGTGATAGCAAAATCTTAAATATGAGCCTACTGAATAATGTCATCAACGTCATTAAAGATTTAATAGGCTTTATTTTAGGATGCGACTACAGTAAAATCATTTCCAGTGGAAGTAATTTACTCATCTAATTTAGATAGTCCTAATTCTTTAAAGCAAAGAGCTTTTGATGAGTTGGGCATGGTTGAAGTCATTACAGTGATGCTTAACGAAATCCAACAGAAGGATAAAGTGTTGAAGAATATTGAATCAAAAGCTTCGTAATATAAAAAAATAAGAACAATTTATGTTCTCGGCTACGAAGTACTAGAAAGCATGGCAGCCTACAATTTGACTCTTAAAATTAAAATATCAAAGTATTTGCACATTTATTTGAAACACATACTTGAACCGCATAACAGAGTGGTATACAAAAGCATTCAGGAGATCATGGACGGCAATGATTTGGCTCTGCATTAAGAAGTACACTTAAACTACATCAATGAACTTATTGGATCATTTGGAGAGGGAGACTCAACAACTCCAGCTGACCTGCAATTTCTATCCAGATTATGTCTCTGTAAAAATAGAACAGTTAAGAAAAATCAGGATGCTGTCTTCTTGGCATTTTATGAGAGTGCACAAAATGACAAAAATAAGTTCTTTTTTAAGGCCGATCACGGCAAATATCAGATTGCATCAAGAATATCTAAAAAGCAGGACATTCGACTTCGCACTTTACCCGAGCTCTACTTGGAGTGTTAGATGTCCGAAATGGATGGTGTATTAGATCCTTCGAAAAGTCACTGGAAGTACTTTATGCAGTATTTGAACTTATTGGCAGATGTATGCGTTGGCAGAAACAGTTCTCCACTTAGATACATAACTGAAAATCTTCCTCTTAAAACATTGGAGTAGTTCCTTCAGTAGAAAATTATCCGCAATCAACTTCTTCATCAACCATTTATTAGACTAGTGCATCATGCTTTTGTGGAGACTGAAATTTTTAAATAAATCAGCAGAATAACTAAAGTCAAGAACTGGAACACACTTGGAGATAAGAACTAAATTCCAAAAGCCAGTGCTCCTGTTTCAACTGAGCTGGGAATTATTATCGATCTCATTACTTCTTACATTAAGAAGATCAACAAGTAATCATGGGACGATGTGAAGAAGCGAAAATCAAAGTTAAATGAAGAAGAACCGACTAGTATTGTTTTCAACCCATAAGACATGCAAAGTCTTTATAGCGTAGATACCTTTCTTGAAATTTTGAAGTCAACTTTGATATTAGGATTTTGGCCAACCATGGACTCCATTAAAAAATTAGTGCCTTACATGTTGAAAATAATCTCATTCGATTTCGAGTATGCAAAAGTAATTGAAGAGCGTGCTCGAGCAAATAATGAATTTATTTTTGTTTCAGAAATGGACTTCAAGACCAGAGTGTATAAAAAAGTTAAGCAAGAGCTTCGATTAAACAAACCCAACATTGTGCTACTGGTCAGATGCAAAATTTTAGCGGCTCAGATACTGGATATTATTATCGACTATTAATTTAACATTAGAGTGTCGTCCATAACAAACTATTTTAGAAAAGTGCAGGAGCAAGAAGTGGACTTACGTATGTACCCCTTTGACTAGTGGGCTTTCAAGAAAAAATGGAGGAATGACAGAGAATTTGGTTTATTTGTGCCTGAAAATTAGAAGGAGGGCTATCTAATGAATTAACAATTATGGATTGACGAGATCAATAGAACTATTGAAGAGGGAGACGTATTTCGGTATTGCAAATAAGGAGAGTACGATATCAACTTTTTACTTGTCTTATTTTAAGCTTTTATTTACGGTAATCAGGAGTTAACTGACCTGATCATTAAAATATTGATTAGAGTCACCAGTTAAAGGAAAGGACTTCTGAATACCTTCAAGTAAATTATTTTAGTGGCAGGAGGCAATTTGAACAAGTTAACAGATCGAGTTTTAAAAACAAGAAGCACCCTGCTCAAGCTGACGAGCCAGCAAGTTATTACTGAGAGATATAGTTCAAATAATCTCTGGAACAAAATTTTTGGTTCTGACTTGTCATCTGAAAAAAAAGAACTTGGTACTATCCAATAATTAGCCTTTTTAACTATGGCTATGAAAAAAGGCTCTAACCCCACTCAAGCTAAGGCATCGAAATTTTATTAAATGACAGATTTATATCCGTTTAAGGATTTTACTATTGGAGCCGATGATTCAAAGTAATACTTTGACAAGTCATACTTGATCATAAATTAGAAGGAAGAGAACAATCCTCTTAATCAAAACTTGATAAAAAGTCAAGATCATCATCTTTTAATTCTTAGTTTCATCAAACTGACTCATAAAGTGACAAAAGAAGACCAGCAGTTTTACTTACTGGCACTACATGCTTCTTACAACTTCCTAACGGTGCTTGTGTGGAATAATATTGAAAATAAGAACTAGCTTGAACATTTTTTAGTTGAAGCCGAAAATCATCTTGCAATTAACGTGGGATGTATTGACTTCTTCCAAGAAATGTACAAAAATAACAAAAAATTAGTAATTAAGACTGACGTGACACGTATTGTAAACCGTATTATTCAACTGGCTAACGAGCTCAACTTCTGCGAGTATTATCACAAATCCAAATTGCTTGATTTTCTACGAAACATTATTATATTCGACAACAAGGGTGTAGCCAAGAATCAGAACATCGTAATGGAAATCATTTCACAGTACCAGGTTTCCGACAACAATCAGATAGTGTACTTGAAGGTGGAAGATGGTATCTCAAAGGTAATTGATAAGAATTTTTAAGTTTGGGTTAAAGAATATTAAAAAGATTATTTTGAGTCTCTTAAAAATTACACATATTTGTACATCAGTCCACAGCTGTTCTATATCGCTACCTTCTTTGAAATTTTCAGCGGACTTATTGAAAACGAGAATAAGGTAAACATAGGTAAGTGTACTAACATGCACCCTCATAATTACCTAATTAAACTAATCTCTAATTACCATAAATGCTGGCCTGTTGTACGACATCTGAGATCATATATCAACAAGCTCTATTACATGGGTCATGAGAAAGAAACTCAGCTATTCATCGACTTTTTGCAAACCGATCTCCGCAACATCGAACAGGAAATGAAGGATCTAATAATTCTGATAGCCAACTCTCCTGATTATAATACCATTAAGATCAAGAACCCAATTCGTTACACATTCTTGGGCAGCTATATTTTCTTGTCTCTTGAAGAGTGCCTTAACAGTCTTAGTCTTATGCTCCAAGACGAATACTTTCATAAATTTCTCCTTATAGAACTCGGTCAGTAGAGTAGCTATTCAGAACCGCACTACTTCGTATTACTTTTTATCATGGAAATGATCGAATATTTAATGAAGACCATTGACGGACGATATATAAACAAGTACATGGCGAGAGTCTCCAAGCTGATTCGAGATGCTGTGGCTGAAGCACCGTTAAAAACAGTATAAAAATATATGTAAAGTCAAAAAATCAAGATCGCTGACAATATGAGACTGCATCACTTCAGTGCTGACGAGGTGATGTATCGCAAAAACTACATTTTTCATGATAATAAAGGATTTTGGCGCCATCTTATTGATTGGAATGCTCATTATCATCAGGAATTACAGAGAGAAAAAGCCATCAGTGCAATTTCCAAAAAAACTGACAAAGAAGTAGGAGCCGCAGCTGGAGCACCTGATGCCGAAGAGAAAAAACGAAGAGACTATCTCCTCGAAAAGATATCTCTAGGAAATATTCAGAAACTGATATTGATTAGAGACCCTCAAAAGAGGCAAGATTTAGATAAATAAAAAGAAGAAAAGAATTAAGATTATGAAAGTAAATAAAAGGAGAAAAATGTTGAATAAGTTGAAGATATGCTACCTAAAAATTTAATCACTTCTCAGTCTCAAAGATTCAAGGTTAAAAATGAGAGATTTGATAATCCAGAGATTAAAAATATGGTTATTAACTCGAGAAGAAAAAAATTGGTAAAGTTTATTGAAGTTAATCCAATATTTAACAAATTTTCAGAAGAAGAAACTAAAAATATATTATATAAAGGTTTTTCACAACTTAGTGAAATGTCGCTTGATAAATATGGTATTGAAGTTGTTGGAAAGTCAGATGTAATCAAAACTTTAGTTTAAATGAATAAAAAAGATTCAAAATCAATTAAGATATAATTCAAAGTAGAAATAGTAAAAATGTTGACAGCATTTATTCAAAAATAATCCGCGATATTTAGTAAAAATATTGAAGAATGGCTTTTAACTGACCATTAATAATGTGAAAGAGTAAGGACTGCACAAAATTACTTAAACGACTGCAACTGTTCTGATTTTCTATGTTCCCTTTTCGAAAACGATTTAAACACATCAATTCATTACACTAATGAAATTATTTTGTTTGGCATATGCTTACTGATGGGTAAAAATGACAATGTTCAGAAAAAGGTACTACAAATATTGCAGAAGGACGATAAAAATGTGATATTGTTACAACTTGGTGAGCTTATTAAAAAGAATGAACTTAACACTTAACTTTTCAATTTATCTGCCAAGTCAACATAAAAATTTGAAACAAGCTATTCAGATACATATGACTTCTACGTTGACAATGAAAAGACCATGGAGAGAAAGTTTACGTACATTCCATAAACTGTTCTTGAACAAAAAGAGCTGGAATAAAAAATGATATTTCTGCAGCGAGTATTCATTTTTTTGAAAGTTTTATGCGAAGGAAGCAATCAATAAATTAAAAACTATATACGTTAACAGACCAGCAGTGATTAAGAAAAGAGAATAAAAACATAGTCCATTAATTTCATTGGGCTTTCAGCTGCAGAGCTGAAGAGATTACTCTCAGATTTCAAAATTGAAATAATAAAAGTTTCTTATGCTATCGTCGATTTTATTTACGAAGTTACTCAAATTCCCTGCGTAAACAATCAATTATTTTTATGTAAAAATACAACATATTTTCATGATTTTGCTCAATTAGAAAGATCAATCGAGAGTAAAATTCTTGAAAAGACTCTAAGTAACTCTGACATTAAATTACTCAATGATTTCTTTGCAAGAAACATAAAAAATTGCATAAGTTGCCTTCAAGGCAACCATGAGTAAATTCGTCAATCATTGATCGCAGATGATTTACCTGCTTACTACGTTTCCACTTTCAATCTTTTTATTAGTGAGCTTCAACAATAATAAGGCTATAAGTTCACAAACGCAGCGGAATTGGAAGCTTGCATGAATAAGCACAATATATTTAGCGGTAAGATACTCCACTTGTTCGATATCGTTACCGTCATGGTTAAGCTTAAGAGCAAGTACAAAAGATTTGAAGAGCATGTCAAGCTGTTCCTTGATAAAGTTGATAAAAGAAAGCACTTTGAGCTGTTTGAAAAGCAGCTTTTAGGTATCGAAATTCATATGGATAAGGGAGAAGCAGGTAGTGATGAAACTCAAATTTAATACTTCCCAAGGCACTATGTATACAATTATTTGTCACGGGCTACTCGAAACACAATAATGGAGTAGATCAATCGTAGTACCCAGAGAGACAAAATAATCGGATTAATTAACACTACGCCAGTTATTCAGCAGTAAATTGACTACAACTTTATTCTTGACCATGAATACAAATTTTTAGGGTTTCAAGTTTCGATTTCAGCCACTAAAATAGGCATATATCAAAATATTGCGTTAGTGTTCTCGATTTTGATATGCATGCTCATGGTACTGTTTGTGAACGTGATTTACTACCCATACGACTAAGCTATCGAGTATGACTTGGGTAGCTATCGTACACTGATTAAGATACTATCTACTATACAGTTCATATTCGCCCTAATCTACACTACTCTTTGGGTATTCAATCACAGTAAACTCGCCATCGGTAAGTATGAGCTTGAAGTTGAGTCTGAAGCAAAGAAGTAGTCCTCCTTCAAAGACTTGCTATTCAAAATTCCAGGCCTCAAGAGTTTATACTGTTTAGCAGCATATGATACTGAGTTTTCTGGAATATTGCTCTTCATTGTAGGTAGTTCTCTTGGAAACTTATATCGGCCTGAATGGTTCTCTATGTTAATTATTAGTATGATGATGTCTAGCATGGACGTGCTCAAGAACATGATAGCCTCTATTACAACTAAAATAAAAATACTTGGAATGCTTTCTTTGCTTGGGACGGCATTTATCGGAATTTTCTCCATATTTTCCATAAATTTCTACGTGGGGTCACTGTACAAAAGTGAACTGCCCAAGTAGCACTGCATGAGTGTAATCGACTGCATTGTTGAGCTCTATATTAAGGAAGAAATAGGATCTGAAATGGAATCTTTTAAGCCTGGCAGATTCTTCTTCGATATGGTTTACACAATATTCATGGAGCTGCTGTTCGGCAACATTGTCAGCGGTGTGCTGATTGACACCTTCACTTAATTACGTGAGAAGAGAGAGTAAATAAACAAAGATAAAGAGGGTATGTGTTTCATCTGTGGAATAAGTAAGGAAATTCTGGAGAAGAAGAATGAAAACATAAAGACTCATTATCGATTCCACTTCCACAAACTCTGGAATTATGTATTCTACATTTACAATTTGAATCTAAAGCGAGACAAAGTGGGTCTCGAATATATTATATCAGAGAAGATCAAAAATGAAGATGTGACATGGGTACCCGTTGTGAGTGGGTAATAGGAAGACATCGGAGAAAAAATACAATAACTTCAAAGCGCAATAGAATAACAGAAGAGGTTCATTTAGCAAATATAATCTCCTGAAGCTTGAATTATATGATTATCAATAAGGTGTTGTTTAAATCTCATATTTTGTTTTGTGAATTGAGCTTTTCGGATATAAGTATTTTATTTTTGACACCCTACATCGGAATTGATGTTATATGCTACTATGAATAGAAAATGATTATATGCTATTAATTGATAGATTAGTATAATTTAACATAATTTAACTCGAATGCTGGCAAGAAAACAATTTGTAGTCAACTATTAGAAGTGCGTGTCTATGATCCGACAAATTAAGAGCAGCAACGATGTCATTAACAAGCAAATTGGTGTAGTACCTGATTTGCAGCTCTTCAGGAGTATCGACACAGAGAAGAGTACCATTAATCCTATGTTTGCCAATATTGAAAAAATAGTCAACGAAATGGAAATCAGCTATATCGATCCTGATTCAGCTCGTAAAGTAGCAATGGTAAGACAACAACTCAGAGTACAAAAAGATAGACGAGATCAGCTCATCAGCAATATTACCAGTTCAATCAAAATAGCTCAAACTAATGACAAGCGATCTTCAGGCAGACCGGCAGGAATCTAGCCAAGCCTTAATAGTAAGAAGGCCACTTACTCAACTTCGAAGCCTTACTAACAAATTGAGGCTGAACTCCACTATGACTTGGCAGAGGAAGAAAAGTACGTGAGAGAAAGGGGCAAGTAGATAATAAAGGCCCAGGAAAGGCTTATCAACATTAATAACATAGTCAAGGAAACTGCAGGTCTCACATACTCGCAAGGGGACAAAATAGATATCATCGACGAGAGAATGTCGACTGCAGCAGATAATATAAGCCTGTCCAATTCTGAGCTGAAGAAGGCTAACGTCAAGCACAAGAAGTGGGGCAAGAAGTATAAAATATTTGGACTGGTTGTCATAGTCTTGGTTGGTCTTGTCGCCACCATCTGCCTATTAATATGATAATTTTTAGTCTTCTCTGTTGATATTGAAATATTTTCCCTTATGTGACAATTCCAACTACAATTTATTTTGGAAGTTGACTTAAGTTTGGATATCGAAAATGTGCTATTGAGAAGAGAATGAGGGTTTAAATATGGTTATGCGATCAATACACTTTTAGTTTTGTTCTTCTCCAGTGTCTTCTGAAGGCGTTGTATCTAATGGTATTGTTGGTCTTGTAGCGGAACCAGTTGGGGAGGGGTCTGTTCTGTCTCTGCTTCTTGGCTAACCTCTTCTTGATGAGCAAGCTTTTCTTGGCTCCCATTATTTTAATATAATATTCAATATATTAGATTTAATATTTACTTAACTTAGCTAAGAATTTAATCTCATCATCAATGCAGCTATACGTTAAACTTAAATGGTATGAAAATTTACATAATTTGGTTTGCAAAGCTATCTCACTTTTATAATATGGAACATAAATTTTCCAAAAACAAAGCCAGTATTTCGAAACAGTTCACTAACGAGTACAGCTACCTGAACAACCCCAGAGGTTCACATGACAACCTTAATAACCTCTCTGTTGATCTTTCCAAAATGCAGAGCAAGAATCGAGTACTGCCGTTGATTACCACAGAGAGACGAACCGCGATAAAGGAGATAGCTGCAAAACTGAGTCTCCTCAAGTTAAAAATTAAAGAGAGAGAACAGTAAAAGTCGCCAGAACAGTCTCAAATAATAGCTCCCATGATAAGTTACATGCCTAACCCCATGCCCTTCCCAATGTATCCAATCCAAATGCCAATGGGATGCTGTCATCAGTGCAATCACAACTAAAAACCAAAGAGAAAACACAAAAAGAAGAAGAAACCTGAGAAAAATGAGAAAGAAGTTAAGCCGGTTGCTAGAAAATTTGTGAATAGGTTTCGAATTTGTGCATATACAGTATATTTCAGTATCTACATCAAGTTCTATGCTAGGAAATTCACCTAAAATCGTAGAAAATGGTTCATGGACAGATACGGACCCAAAGACAGAGGTATAATATATGAGGGATCGGGTAAAGTATTGCAAATGCTACGAGATTTAGACTTCTACCAGATGTCTCAAGACGCTAAAGTCACCAAAAATATCACAGCGGAGAGTAGCATAATTGATTGGTAGGAATACACAAATACTGCCCTCGTGCCAGCTAATACTACTCAAAAATCTAGTTAAGGAAAATAGTCAGTCAGCCAATACATTATTAATTTTACATAAATGCTTTTGGACAAATTGAGTGAGATACTGCTCGATGACTAGTTCATTTCTAATTATCATGAAGTATTTTCAGCAGGTTCATTAGACTTGAATTTTCTTATTGATAACTTATATCTGCCATAAGAAATACCTTTCCTGTTCGTGCACCCTGTTAAAGGATACATTCGTCTAGGAGAGCAATAGTAAATCCAGCTACTGCTTATCAAGGTCATGGTTAAGATGGTGATATATAACTACCTTCTAGGACTAAACAAAAGCAAAAGTTGGAGTAAAAAAGTGTAGAACAGCCATAAACTTGCCTAATTTCAAATCTAGGAGTTGTGGGATGTTGCCCGCACTGTCGGAATTTACCTTTATCTTATTTGCAAAGACTTGTACTTTCTGGGCATTAAAAACTTAAATCATAATTCTAATTTTTATGAAATTAGTAAGAAGTTTGGAGTTAAACAAGCTAAACACCTTGAATAGTATGTTAGCACTAATAAAGAGGACTCGTAGGTTAAATAGAAGAAACAGTTTTAAATAATTAAAAACATCAAAGATTTATAGATTACAGTCGATAAAATTAACAAAAACCATAGACTTACCGAATACAAATAAGTTATAAAATTAAAGATTATCGACTTGCTTGCCAATTTACATGAGAAAATTAAGAAATAAGAGAGACTGTTGTTCGCCTATGTTAAAAATATGACTCTCTCGATGCCATATTTAATTCTAGACGGAATTAACAGAAAAATGTAAAATTAGACAAAGATGAACAAACAGTATAGAATGCTGAAACCAAGTAAGTAAAAAACAGGGAAAGCTTGGGATAAAATGTATGCTGCTGATGGATACGATAGAAATAGTTCGCTTTCAAGTGAAAGGCAAAGCAACAAATCTAAGAAAAATGTTAAATTTTCACATTCACGATAAGGAACTGAAAACAACTCAGATTATTTAGAACCAAGGAGGACAGTGGCAAGCAAACTTAAGACTGGTACCAATAAATCAAACTTTTCAAATTAAAATAAATAAAATTCTGTAATCCTATAAGAAACTAGACCCCGGTTTGATCCTGGAGAAGTGGAACGAGCAGATAAAATGAAAAAACCTTTCAATATAGACACTGTCAATGGAAGATATGCGTAAAATAGGCAAGACAGGCTTCGTCAAAAATTTAGAAATTTCTTAATGCAAAATAAGTAAACAGAGTCAATTGTCAACAATAAAAGTAGTTTAAATTGACTTCTATGTTTAAACAAATAAAGAACTGATATTAAAATGTGTTAATATAAATAATTCAATTTGCTTTTTTTTTCATGTACTCTAAATATTCATCGAGTTCCTCTTCGCGGATAGGCGGTTTTTTCAAATCTTATTTCGCATCTCCTTCTTCTTCAGGCATTTCGTAGGAAGGCTTAAACAAATTGGTTCCATCAATTGCACTACTGGCGATCATTTCAAAATATACTGGATGGAATGCAATTTATTTTATCTATTCCTGTCCCTGATGAATAAACATAAGCTCATTAGGGATATCGTGCTCTTCTTATTCATTTTACATTGCCATATCCCAAATTGATATTGAGTTGTCTTAGCTCGCGACTGCAATCACAGATTATTAATTAGGTTGAAATTTTATAGAAGTTATTGGCTCAGTATGCCATTTAAAGTTTATAAGCTCTTCAGATTTGTTTTTCTGCTTTTGTTTTCTAAGATCCCAGACCTTAACTGTGCAGTCATCTGAACCAGTAACGATAAGATTTGGAGTTGATTTGCTCCAATCACAAACATTAACATCTTTATCGTGAGCTTTGATGAGAACTTGCGATTTTTTGAAGTCTCCTACTCTCATGTCGACAATCTGGAGAGTTCCATCAGAAGAACCTGCATTAAATAAAAAATACATGAAGCGAAAACTGTGGTTTCATTGGGAGAGCATACGATGTCTTCGATTGATCCCTTGTGGTACTGATAAAGTGCACTTCTTGACCAGCTAGAGTAGCCCTCATTATTTTCAAAAATTTAGACTTGTCCTTGCATATTTCCAGATATTAGTTGTCCTATTTTATGCTGATTCCAGCTGAGGGCGAACCCTTCAGACTCTGATTGCATTACTATTTAGCGACCAATTTCGCTCTTTTTTGAGCCTATGTTATTCTTAAGTTTCTCAAAGTTTTTAGTTAAGTCCATGATATGCACTTCTCCTTGATCATTCCAGAAAGCAACAATAGGTGAGTTAACCAATGATCTAATTCGATTAATACTATAACTGGTTTGAATTTGCTGTACAATGACCTGTGGTTACTCATCATTTGCGATGTCTTCATCTTCGGAATCGCCTTCAATATCGGGATCATCGTCGTATTTTGTTTTATGCAGTTTTGTCCACTTTGTCAAATATACGCTATTGTTTTGAGTGTTGTTAGAAGATCCCTGTACTGTGAAGACTTAATAAGGGTACTTTGTCATCTTTTCATATTTGAGATCCTGTGAGGTGAAAGGTGAGTCTCTGCACACAAAGTCAATGGAGAGAGATGGCCACTCATTATTTAATCGATGAAGCATGTCATAAGCGCTGTTGTCAAAATCTAACACTTCTCCCTTCTTTAAGTTCTTTTTAGTGCCAATGAAGACTTAAAGTTTCTATTTTTTATTATTTTATTTGACTTTATCTTATTCACTCTGGATGGTGTTGTCTTCACCGTCTTCTTAAGAATCTTCTTGGTTATCGCTCATCCATGCTTCCTCCTCTTCGTACTCGTCTTAAAACTAGTCCTCCCACTCTCCCTCAGGCTCTTCCTGAGGTTCATATGGTTTAGGTTCTTCTTCCATATGGTGATGTGCTGAAACTTTGTGACTGGGTACTTCTTCAATTTCCCCATTTTCACGTTTGCGTTTCATGATTATGGTGTAGTTCTTGATCTGGTCAGTCTTACGCCTCATTTGCTCAATAATTACTTATTTATTATATCAACAATCAGAATCAGAATTATATAGCAGTTGAAAATTATCAAATTGCCTCCACTCACCTCGGGTACTGCACATAGTAAACGGGTTGAGGCTGCACAAACTGTGGCCCTGGTAAGTACTGCGGGGCGCCCATGACTGGCATCTTCGCAGGACTGTTATAAACAGAATAGTTGCTTCTAACTTGTGAGCCCGGTTTGATGGGACTCTGCATCACCATCCTACATAGCTGATAATGTACTGCGAAGGAGAGAAGTTACTGTACTGGTTATACACTGGTGGCCTATTATAGACGTATTGATTTGCTGGTATCGTCTGGTTCACCACGTACCTGCTGTTGAAGTTTGGCTCGTATTGTAATGGAGATGCATATCCATTCGATGCTACCTGAGCTGGCATTGGAACTGGCTGTCTAAATTCGACATTGTTATATATTCTGCTATTGCTCGTCATCTGATTTGCTACTGGTTGCGTATAATTAAATTGTTGTTGAGACCTGAATTCTTGCACTGTACTCATTGACTGCAATTGATTGACTGATTGCATTTGACTGGATGGCTGTATTTAACCAACTGTTTGCATTTATTTCTTCTGGCCCACGTTGTTGCCTAGTTTCACCGTGTGGAATGGCATGTACTGGTTGGAAACTGCTTGATCTGGATCAGGTATACTTATTTTAATTACCTCCTGTTGCTCAGTATATGATCGTCGATTCTGATTATTTTGAGCTATATTCTGCATTTGATTGCTTTCTAAGTTCTATGAGGCATGAGTGCCCAAAGTGGGTTCAGTACGACCTGCGTATGAGTTTCTATTTGTGGTTTGTTCATTATCAGGTGGTGGCAGGTTCTGTCGGTCAACTATGCAATTAGGGTGTTTATTTGGATCATAGAACTTCGGCTGATCATTGCTCCTTAGTGCTTTAGTCTTGTCAGTATTAGATGCACCATAAGCTCCCCTCACTTTTTGATAATCCTAGTTTGCTGGCATAACTCTAAACACAACTTTGCCAGCTGCTTCGTTGCCTTCGTGTTTAATTCGAACAAAAACTGCATTAATCTTTTGATACATTCGTCATAGTGAGGATTGTTAAAATAAGGAGTTAAGTCGAGCACTGCAGACCCTATCTCCTCATGTAAGACCTAATCTTCGTCCATCACTGAGATATTTAACAGATTTTTATCTTCCGGTGAGAATTCAAACCACTCATCCCATTATGGCAAAGCTTGATCTACTTTCACTGTTGTTTTATGACTCTGCGATCCCAAAGTGAATACGATATAACAGTCCTGGCTAATAATAAGACTACGTTTTCACTGAATACGTCCATTTTTCGACTTATGTAACCTTTAGCAGGACACAGTTTTATGCTTGGCATTAAATTTTATTTTGTATTTTTTAAATCTATCTCTACAATATATTAAATCAATGGAATCTTACATTTAATTGCCTTAATTCATAGATGTCACTCCTATTTATTCTTTGCACCCAACTGAATAACCAAGTGAGCTTATCCGGTTTTGCTTTGATGTTTTTATAGAAGAGTCATTAGTTTACTGGGACCATTTGCAGCTTATTTCATTTTCATTTCTAGAATCTCTCGTTTTTTCATCTTCTATACTTTATTTTTACCAGGTCCTTGACCGTGAAATTTTGCTGACAAGTATCTAAAGGCTTACTTTGGAGTCATCTCCTTGCCACTAGAGTTAAGGTACTAAATTTTAACTCTGTCTTAAGGTGCATTATGATTGACTTGCTCATCATTCGTTCGCCCAAACTGCTCTTTTCTGTTTAGCAGTTTATTTCGCCTCAAATATTCTAGGGTTCCAGATAATCCAGTATCAACAGTTTTTTCCTCCATAAAGCTAATTTATTGCCTCATTCTTTATAGTTCTTCAGGAGTCAAATCTTTAAAGGTTGTTGGTAATTCATTCTATTCAGTCTTCACAACTATTTTTTCACTGGGCAGATTGACAAATAAACAAGAAGTAGTTCCTTTGGCTGCATCGGTAATGTTATATACTTTTTTAGATTGCGAATTTGTACTTGTCTGCTTCGGATTCACAAAATTCATATCAATTTCAGTATAATTATATGTTTCCTTCTGTTAGTCTTCTCCTTACTCTTTAATGATATTAAGTATGGAATTTTGCTGTGTGTTTTTCTGTCTCCCAATTTTGATAGCCTTTGACAACAGTTACTAATCCTCATTGATCGCTTCTGTATCATTCTTAAGCAATTGCTCATTTTACAATTTCTTCCTCTTTCTCACTGTGTTTAAGGATTGCTAAATTAGATCTTCAGCAGTAAAGTTATTCACTTCATTTGGAATATCTTTCTACACTGCAGTTTCGTTGAGGAAGCTCAGCAGATCATCAGTGGCATGACCTACTTTTTATTTCTTTCTCTGCTTGAATTTAGTCGCTCTCTAGTAATACTCAGTCCCCACATTGTTCGTAGCTTAAAAGTCGTTTGCTAGTTTAGTTTGTAGCTTTGGTCTTGCTCTTTTAGTGGCCTGACCATCTTCCAATTATGTTGTATCGCTCTTGTATTTATAATCATCGTAGTGAGGCAGTAATCGTTTTTGCCCTTCGTTCATTGCTTCGGTATGACTAGTGATCGCACTTGAAATAATGGCTAGCTTTGACTTTAGTTCTTGATTGTGTTTTATTTAATTCTCTCTTTGCTTTTAGTGATCTTCAAATACATCGTCTTCGTCATTGATTTATCCGTTAAGTATTACAGGCCTGTCTTGCACGGTTAAAATCGCCCCTTCCTCTAGCTCCTCAATACTATGATTTATTTTTGCCTTGCTCTTTTTCTATGTCATATTGTTATCTATAATATTACTAAACTTATAAGAGATGCGCTATCGATAAGCTATAATTTTATCAAAATTGATTTAAGTTATTAGTTAATCAAGCTCACACAGCTCGACCCATGCTTTATTTAAGCTGATGTAGCTTACTCGCAGTTCGTTCCATCTAATTACGAATGTGCAGTTTTTTCGCTCTGTTCTATGTCTTTTGACTCTCCCTCATTTGCTCCTGTAGCTTTTTCTATAATTCCCCTACTTCCTTCAGTGCCGAAATCATTTCCTACTCGCTTGATGAAAAGCATGGAGCTGTTTATTTTACTGCGCTTTTTTTGCTTCTCTATAAGTTTTTCAAAATGGAAGTTTCAGTTTCAAATTTATCTTCAGGAACTGTCTTCGTAAAAAATTTGTGCTTCACTTCAATTTAATCTTATTTAAATTTATGACTCTTTTTCGAACTGTTACGTAAGAGCTCCTTGTTTAGGCTTTTTATTTTTAATTATTTTTCACTGCTTTTTCGAGAAGTAAATCGGACAAGTTTCTAATTATCGTGAACATGATGCCTATGAGTGGAACTATACAGATTGTTTAACATTAGCTCTTGCTTTTGGAGAGACCTACTGAGCTGCTTTTTTATACTCTTTTCTCTACTAAGCTGAGCTTCAAGCCTCTCATTCTAGTCTAACAGTTTTCTATTGATAGTCACGATCTCATGAACCTTGTCTTAGGACAGTTACTGCTCATGCGAGACTGCTTAGCGCTTCAAATAATCTCGCGTGGGAATAATTTTTGTGATTTCAGGAAGCTAATCGTTTAGAAATTTTTTCATCTTCACAAGCTCATCCTTTAATTGCACAATATGATTACTTTTGTGCGATGACCGCTTTTACTCCCTTTTCACTATATTGCTAGAGTTTTTCTATTTTTATAGTGCTTATTTGTAGGGTGAATTTCTCATGCAGGAAATCACAAACGAAAATGCTATGTCTTATTTGCAATTAATTTAATTATTCGACAAATATTTCGCCCACTAGGCAGAATAATTTTTGGATTTGCGCTGCCGAGCCTGAAATGTTATTAAGCTTGGCTATTAAGCCTCATCAAATACTTATTATGTTTCAATTTTATCATTTTGATGCATTACGTTTTGCAATATATAATAATATAATAATAATAAATCTTATAAGACTATTCGTTAAAAGATGGACACCGCAGATGCTGACCTTGAATTCTTTCTAATGAAAATTGCGAGACTGGAGTCGGATCTAGCCTCCACTCAGAACTAGCTGCTCACTGCTAGGCTCAGACTCAGGACTGCCTAGGATTTTCAGATCAAGTATGAGCTATTACTAAAACAATCAGAGCAGGACAACCAAAGACATCGCCTACTTGAGATGGAGGAGGAAGAGAAAATTGCCGAACTTATAGCACTTAAAATAAAATAAAGAGATCAGTTTTGGTCAGATAAATTGGCAAAATTGGAAAAATAACAAGCATAGAAGTACACAAGAGAACTCACTAAAATAGGAGATGATTTCTCATCCTTCAGAAAGAAACATTAACGTTGTGGAAACAGATTCGATGAACAAGATATATTATCCTTTAAGAACAAGAAATTGCAAAAAGAAATAGAGGTACTGGAATAAAAAATATAGCAAATGAAAAAATAACATGAAAGATCTAAGGAAGACTAAATTAGATAAATCAAGGATTCATTAAACATTAAAAGCAAAGAGAAACAGGATGGAGAGCGAAAAATATATCGTGAAAAAATCTAATCACTTTAGTAAAATATCGAGAGACTTTAAATTGAATTGCTTGAGGCTAAATCAAAGGCTGATCCGAAACGAGAGAGTTAAATTTAGAGATTGAAGTCTTAAATTAATCAACAAATGGAACGAAGTAATTAGTAGCTTGATAAAATAAATAAAGGTTTCGCTCAAAAGTATACTGAAATGCAAAGTTTGTTAACTGAAAGGTATAAACTTTAAGAAGGATTAATGAACTAGAAGAAATAGTTAAAGTAATATATAAGAGATATTGAAAACAAATTATTTGATAAATAAAAATAGCATGAGATTGAACTTATTAACTTAAAAGAGAGGATGGCTAGAATAAGAGAATAATAAGCTGATAATTTCAAAGCTCAAATCAGTAAAATTGAAGAAAGGTACCATCAATAACGAGATTCATGGAGCATAGTGCTTAAAGACAAAGATAGTTAAATTTAGAGAATAACTAATAAGCATGCAGATGAAACACAAAGGCATAAAGATGATAAGGCCAAACAGTTGCAGAAAATTGAAAATCTAAAATAAAAGTTAAGACAATATTAAGATGCAAAGGAGGGAGGTTAGACTGAAAACTTATTGAAAAGTATGAAATAGATATCAGCCAAAGAGGAAGATTTTGCTAATTATTAGAACGGTGTCACCTTTTTAGATAGGCAGCTTAAAAAAGCATTAGCAAAAGTGTAGCAAAAGAATATCTAAATTAATAAAATCATTAAATAGTTAAATTAGTGCCGTAAATAATCCTAAGATTAAATCAATGAACTCAAAGAAAAAGCTAGAAAAGATAAGAAATACTACATGGACAAAATTTCAGAACTTGAGCATGAAATTCGTGAGCTGAATGATTAAGCTAGAAACAAAGATCGAGAGCACAAAAGAAAATAAAAAGATTTATAGTCCAAAATCAATCAAATTTCTAAAGAGAATAACTCATTAAAGGATTTGGTTGATGAAGTGCAAAAAGATTATGCGCGCGCACTTTAGAACAAGAAGGCAGTTGAAGCATCTTATCGATAAGAGCGAGAGAAAGGAATGACCAGCAAATCAGATTTAACTATGATAAAGAAGCAAAAATGGTTAGAAATAGAGAAACAAAAAAACGAGCTTGAAGTTATTTACAAATAAAAATAGGAACAGTTGAAAAGTAAACATGAAATTCAAATGGAGAAGCTTCGTCATGAAAGAGATCAATTGAAGAATGAAGTTGAAAAATATAAAGGTATGGTTGACGCAGAGAAAAACGAAGGTGGAGATAATAAAGAAAATAGACAAAGTGCACTCACATAATATCACAAAAAAGTGAGTACATTAAATCTATAAATAGCATTGACCAAAAATATTTACAACGCTCTGGTTGAAGCTAAGGGCCGAAAACCAAGAGACAGCAAAGTGTCTTAATTTGATAAAATCGAAGAGAATGCAAGCGAGAGCGATCATCGTTAGTAAAAGGGTGAGAAAGTTCCTCTTTTCATGAACTATTCCGATATGTAAAAAATGGCAATGAGCTTTAATCCTAAACATAAATGATATATAAGTTATTTATTAAGTAAATACCTTATTTACATAAAATTAGTTTAATTTACAGAACAAATTCATCTACTTTGTATGTTATCGAAATAAGATCAAGCTAAAATGCATTCTTATGACAATAAATTTATTAATAGCATTTCAATGAGTGAGGCAAATAAAATATCTGTCAATAACATGCTCAAGATAAGCAGGAATGACTAAACTGGCAAGTTTTAAGGTAATAGCACTTTTACAGAAAGCAACAAATTATTATCACCTTTCACTTGGAGTAATTTAAACATAAAGTTGCCGAAATTGAGTAAGCAGATTG